>Ga0209535_1000085_pt1 | contig 54822 bp, 44 predicted proteins | sample LinPmetageLP28_FD_184041 | JGI IMG/M metagenome (GOLD analysis project Ga0209535, IMG submission 184041) | Marine viral communities from the Pacific Ocean - LP-28 (SPAdes) (version 2) | ecosystem: Environmental > Aquatic > Marine > Oceanic | place: Pacific Ocean | collected 2009-08-22 | reverse complement strand
CACGCAGATCTCGGAGTTGTTCATAAGTCTCGTCATAAAGCTCGACCAGTTCCATATTTCCTGCTTGCTTTGCTTGGAAATACTTACGCCTTTCTGCTGTGATGCGATAGTCGAGTGCTTCCATGGGCGTTTTCATTCCAAGCTCTAGATACTTAAGTTTTTCAACCCAAGTTGGGCCTCGGTTCGGTTTATCCACCATAGGTGAATCAGCAATCCAAGGTTTCCTTGAGTTCCTTTGTGTAGAGTGGGAATCATACGAGATTTCGCTGCTCAATTCTTTTGTTTGCTTATTATATTCAAGATATTCATCAATCCAGGCTGGATCTCCCTGATAAGCGTCTACCAATGCCCTAGCTTGATTTATTAGATCTTCCCTCCCTGAATCGAGCAAACTGATGAATTTGGCAATTACTTCTTCGGAGGGAATATTTGTTCGACTAGGATCCGGCATGATATTTGCTTCGTTAAGGACAGAACTTAGTTCTTCTTTAATGATTTGCTTTAATGTTTCTTTTGTGAGTTTCATGGTGGGACTCTCCGTTATGCTTTAAATAGTGCCCTAACTCCTTCTTCGTCAACACCATCAGGTAAAAACTTTGCGATTGATTCGCCGTTTTGTAGTGCTGCTCGAAAGTCAGTGGCGGATAAATTATCTATCATTTTAAATATGGGCGCGTCTATAACATGTGTGCGTATTCCATCAAAGTAATTCATAAAACCTTTTCTATATCCAGCATCCTTTGTAGAACAACCGAGAGCAACCGGTTCGAGAACTTTAGACTCAGCGTAATCGTAACAATCTGATAAGGGATTGGTATAAGTTCCCTTTTTGCCTTCGCGGACGCTTGCTCTTTGGTAATTCATCTTCGGGTGATCCAATAATCCATAGAGCCTTAGGAGAGCCTCCGATTGCTCTAGAGTGATTGTATCTCGCTCTTTGTCACCAGCAAATAGGCAAACCTCTTTTACGTCTGGGTTGTCGAGATAAAATTTTATGTAGTCGTAGTGACCTTTGTGTGGCGGCTTAAACCCACCAGCAATTAAAACTGTGTATTCCATATGTCCTCCTGTTTATAAGATAACACGTCACAGAAGGTTTGTCAAGTAAAAAGTTTTATTTGTTTATCCTTAATTAATAATCACCTTAGTTCTCCATCATGTATACTTCAAAATAATGTCCACCTTCGCCGTCATTCATAAGTGATTCAATATAAAATCTTTCTGTTGATTCAAGTTGTTTTCGAAACTTTGCTAATTCTTCATATCCATGAGAAGTTTGGTAACCTAGAGCATCAACTCCTACAGATACTATGTATGATGCTTCGTCAAACTGGCTTGTTTTTGTTAGTTCAAAACCTTCATCTTGTGTGTGCCCTATGGTCATATTAAACTTATCTAATTCTGCCGGTATAGCGTTCCAAAAAATCATCTCAGGAACCTCATTAAAAAATTGGTCAAATTTTTCTTTATAACGTTCACTACCTGTCTCTGGTGAAGCATATTCGACATTATATCGATCACCAAGTGTAGCATCCAAAAGTGAGAATCCTTGTCTTACGTCGGCTTCCACATCTGAAGATAGCAAATCTTTAATTTTTGGATGAACATCAGGGTCGGCCAATGCGTTTGAGATAAGAGGGTCCGGAGTAATCATAGCTTCTTTAATCATTTGTTTTAGTTTTGCTTCTGTAAGTTTCATGCGAAAAGTTCCTTATATTTTTCTGGTATTTCGAGATTGTCAAGATCTAAGATTTTTGCTTTCAATGGCTTGTTGTGGTCAACAGCTTTTTGTAAGCGATGGTTTCCGTCTAAGACAAGAATGTATTTGCCGCCTTTCATGGCAGCGATAATTGGAAAGCTTAGGTTTGCGGCATCAACTCTTTCTTGGCTTGTGATACCGGGTCCAACAGGAAGACGTTCTTTGCCTCGGCTTTTTAAGACTTGGTCTTTAACCTTTACTGGATCAACATCAACGGTTTGGTCTCCAAGATAATCACTTATCTCTCCAATGGTGACTCTTTCGCCGCCTTCAGTTTCCCAATAAGTGTCTTCCCAGCCTTCGTTAAGGACTTCAATGATAAGTTTCTTTAATTTTGCTTCGGTAAGTTTCATACCATTAAATAGTCATCTCAAGTCAAAATGAGAAAGAGCCACAACAATAGCATCTGCTTCATCATCTATTCCCGGTTTTGGATTTCCGTGCTTTGTATATTCCATAATAAAGTTGTCATATTGTGAGGCACAGAACATCATTACCATTTGTTTTGCCTTTGTCCCTCGAGGAACTTTAATTCCGCATCTAGAACGCGCTGTGGTGGCTCCTACAAGCGTTGGAGGCTTTCCGAGTAGTTGGTGTGCTACAAGAGAAACCATACCGTTAAAACGCTGTAGAGAGCTCATGGTGCGTGCTGTCGTTTTACCGCCCGAAAACATCATGAATGGTTCCTCAATTCTAATCTCTGTAATGTCATGAAGTTTCATGATTGGTTCTAGAACGTTTTCCTTTAGAGCCGTTGCTCTTTCTTCTAACGGGGTCTTTGGTTTTGTCTTGTAAAAATCTGAATCAACAAGCTCTTGCTTGTCATTAATAATTGCCCAACCAGTTCTATTGGTTGAAACGTCGAGACCTAATATCATAAAAAACTCCTTTTATTTTATTATAGCATATTGACAAGGGTATGTCAACTACAAGTCCAATTTCATCTTGAAAGTAAACTCATCGGTAAGGGTTTTTTTAACAGGTTTTGCCATTGAAGTTATTGCGATAAGATTTCCATCTTCATCGTAGATGTGAACTTTTGATATATAAGTTGTTTTCTCGAATGAAGCAGATACATAGGAAGCTGATACAATATTGGCTAATGTAGAGTCTCCTTCGATAAATACCTTACCGCTACCTGTCGTGTGTACAGCTGTGAGCGTCAAGTCTTTATATGTTGGGTTGTTTGAGTGATTAAGGTGTCCTTTTCGAGCATGTGCGAACATTGTCATTGAATTGACATAGTTTGTCCCCTTAAAATTGAGATCATAAGAGGCTGACATCAATTTGTTTGCCCCTAGTCCTGTATTTATTCCATCACTCAACCCTGTTCCATAATGTTGCCAAGATCCACTTGCAGCCGATGTTCCATCGTACCTAATTCCATGTCCTTTAGTCTCTAAGTTGGCAGATGAGGTAAGCATAATGATTCCTTCATCATAAAGCACAAGACCAACAACGGAACCAGAAGTAGAACCTGTTGTTCCAATTAAAGTTCCGTTGTGGTTTTTGTCCGCGCATGATGCTATTTTGGATCCTGTTATATAATAATTAAGTTCTACCGAACCTTTCTTGATGGTTGATCCATAGTACATGCTTGGAATTGTAATAAAATTGATGTTATCTCCAGCAGAACCATACAGCAAATCTCTTGATCTTATGGAAGAGGAGACAAAAATAAAATGATTCGAAAGTGTTGTATATTTTCTTGCCACGTTTTGCAAGGCAGAAGCAGAAGTGTTTGTATTTCTAGCCAAACTAATATTTTGGCCATTCCTTAATGTTCCCCCTAGGATGTTGAAATAAGAAACAGAATATAGTGAATCTTTTACGGTCTTTTTTCTTTTAACTGGACTTTCGTGTGGATAAGTAGATTGTATAATTGTACCAGAAATCTCTGGATATGAAGTCAAAAGCCCGGCGCCCGATACGTGATTCCAGTATGCCCTTAGATTATAAAGGTCGCTACTGACATCTTGAACCAGTGGGTTGTAAACTTGTTCTTTGAATACATCTCTTCTACTCGAAGACTCTAAAAACGGATACACCTTGTTGGATGACGTTCGGTACGTATTAATATCATATACAACTATCCCTCCGGAACCAGTTATACGAGATGCTTTGTTGACATACATGCGTCCTTGATAAATGGAGACGTTGTATTCTGGATAGGTTTTTAATCTATTTACAAACAGATCGTCTGGTTTAAATTCATACCTATGCATAACACCCTAGTAGTCTAATCGAGCACGGAAAGTAAGTTCGATATTGTTGTCTTTACGAACTGGTTCAGAGAATTTTCCTACAGCCAAGAGCTCGTTGTCTCCGGAATACAATCCGATTGATGTAATATAAGAAATCGGAATATCTGTTGTTTCATTTTTAACACGAATCTGCGATCCATTCAAATAAGTTGGGTTAGAACTGTAATTAAACTCGTTGTGTTTTGCTCTACAGAAATATACTGTTGAGTTTAGCTCAATCGTATTGTTAAATTGTAAGTTATAAATTCTGTTTCTGATTGCGTCAGCTGAAGATGATATCTCTGAACTCTTAATCATCGTCTCTAAATCTTGTAATGCGCTATTCACTTGTGGCACACTAGCAGTAGAATTAAGAAGTCCTCCATCAGCACTACCGCCGACAAAAGTACCACTAGCTCCTCCAGTGCCACTGTTTATGTGATATGCTGAGAGACCTTGATTGACAGTAACGGCTTTATTACCAGTAGTTCCTTTTGTGTTTTGTGTAATTGTTATCATAAATCCGTCAGCTGAACCACCACCATTTGTACCAGTTACAGTTTGAACATCAGAAACTGTTACTTTGGATGCTATTGAGCTGGCCTCGATTGATGTCTTAAGATTGTCAATTCCATGTTTGGAACCACCTCTACTAAACAATGTTGCACTTGTTGTACTCGCGTGTGCTGTAAATGTTGCCGAGGCTCCATCAGCAGCAATAATTGTAAGATTGTCTGTAGCAGTTGGCGCGTTTGTCCCTTTGATTGTAACCGTTGCATGATCACTTCGGAATATTTTGTCAGAAAGAACAGCTATCCCTGCTTGGTAAAACAAGAGACCAACAGCTGGCTTTGTTGAAGTTACAGCTTGAGCCGCAATCGTTTCTCCATCAATTAGTGGGGTACTAAGAGTTGAATCTCCATCATATGAAGTTTCAGCTACAAGAATACCATATTCGCCTGCTGGTGAATTGACTTTATATGACGTTGCTGCTCCAGAATCTGTTATCTTTAACCTTTGTCCCATGACAGCGGTTGTGGCAGCATAAGCTTGTTTTATTCCAAGCTCCAATTGAAACGAACCTTTTTTGATCTCGTCTTTAACCAAGAGTCTAGAGAAAGGTAGAAATATGGCATCATTAATCTTTGTTCCGCCACTGGCAATATCACCGTCTTCATCAAATCTTTGAATTTTTCCATCTTTGTCATATCCCATTAAAACTTGTGCCATTTGATTATAGACGTTGTTTTTCTTTGCTTTTTGTTTGGTGGCAGCACTATAAATACTGCTGGATGCATGAAGACCGCATGATATATCAAAGATGTGATTCGCAGATGAACTTAAATAAGGATAATCATACACAGATTGAAACATTCCATGAGTAAAGTTTTGAATATTTCCTTCATTTGGATGCGTTCCATAGGTTCTATGGACAATTGTTCCAGTGATGGGGATTGCTTCGTGTAGTAAAGTTTTTGTTGAAACTTTGTCATCTGCTGATAATGTTTTATAAACTGTCATCTTTTATTCCTTAAGTTGCTTTTGCGAATCTTACTGGGATGTCTAATGAGTACCCAGTGTTCATACCACTGACTCGGACAATTGAGTCAATAATTTTAACCGACGCATTGGTCACGCCGTCTTTCTTTTTGTAAGTAGTTGTGTCACTTGATCCAATTCGATCAAACAGAAAATTAGAAACCCTAAGATCAGTTGAGGATCTAATTTTAAACTCTAATCTTGCGGCAATTCTTCCGTCAATAGGACTATCGACATTTAAGAAGTCGCCCTGATCAACGTTGGAGATAAATTTACTCATTGATGTATTGGTATTATTTATATTAAAAATGTATGTAGCTACGTGATCATCATCAAGCTTGGAAAGACTAGGACGGGTTTGTCCATCGGAACTGATAATTGATCCTAGTCGATTATCAATCTCAACCATAAAACTATTTTCAATCAATGATGGATCTATATCAGATACGTTTGTCGAATCAATACCGGAATCAACAAGGATGCGAGATCCATTACCAGACGTGTCTACTCCAAAAATCATACCATCTCTTGGTCCATTGGCATCAACACCAATTGATCTTTGAGTAGTAGAAGTTCCATCGTCTTGTGTTGTTTGGTCTACACAAACAACAAAGTTGTTTTGAGCTGTTAATCTCGCACCTTGCTGCAGTGTATTTAATCTCAAAATTGGAAGATACAATAAATTATCATCCTCTAATGAGAGTAATTTAGACTTCATTAATGAAGTATTGTTTGTAAAGGCTTCTAGGATTGGCGTCTGTAGGATTGATAGGTCCTGAAGCGCTGTTGTTGACGATGTGTCGAATAATTCATAATTTATCTCATCATCACCTAAAGCAAATTGAGTTATCTCAAATGTTCCATCGCCTTGGGCCAATCTTCTACGACCCTCATCGGTTAAAACAACATCAAGTATAATGTCGCCGCTATTGTTTTGAAATGCCATGTTTTATCTCCTATTCTTCAATAAATAGATTCTTATTTAGTTTATTTCATTATTGAAACTGTCGTCTTGTTTTAATTTAAATGTTATATTCAGATCCATTTTTTTTCCAGTGTGTTTGGAAGTAATTCTGATTTTAAAAGTTTTGTGCCCTCCGGCTGCTTTAGAGACCAAGTTTCCACTATCTAGGTCCCAATTGTTTATACTCTCTTCCTTTGAAAACGAAAGCCTTTCTATGTTTGGGACAATACTAATTAGTCTTTTTGCCTTCTTTTGCAGAGAGTAATCTTTTTCTTTCGGATATTCATACTGCTTTGTTATAATTTTATATTCATCAGAATCTTGCTGTAGTTCGACCTCAATTGGATTAGTTAATTCCGACAGGGTTCCATGATGAGTACGTGTCCTAAAGGCATAGTAATACTTCCGGTTTGGAATTATCTCATCTTTAAATTTAGCATGAAGGGTGCTCACCCTTTTAGTTGGTATAGTTTTTTTAAAATTTCCAGTAGTAACTGATTCATCAACAGCTGTTAAAAATCCATTAATCATATCCTCGGTTGAATTGGGGGGTAAATCCAATCTATAAACCTCATAGATTCCAGTGAAATAGTCAAGCGAAAAATCCTGACTTGATGCCGTGGTCAATCTTGGCTGGAGAAAGAAGTGTACATTTGGCAAATTTTTCTTACCATATACGGAAACATGAGGTTCGGGAGCTGGTATATCTCTAAAAACAACTTCATCGCTATCTATTTGATATTCTAAAATTTGAAATGATGGAACAACATCAACATCTACTTGAGCCCAGTATTTTTCAGACGTTGGGGAATTGGGTTGATATTCTTCTTGTGCCAAACGTAAATTTCTATAAGAATAAGAACTACCCAATACTGCTATAAGCGCCTTTGTTTTATATATATATCTTCGATCATACTTTATTTGAGTGTCATGAAACTTTGGATTATTTATATAATAAGTTTGTATAGGCAATGTCGCATCATTATCTAGATATTTTTCAATTTTATATCCGAACAAGAAAGATTCACAATTTTGATTATTAAAAACGAATTCAATGTCGCGAGAATTATTTTCGATAAAAGATCTTGTTTCCGACAAAAATTTAATTGAATCAATTTGGTTCACAAATCTCTCAGAGATTCTCGAGTGACCTATGCCTCTTTCTTCTAGAAGAAATAATTCATTTGAAGATTGTTCAAAGTTTATGAGAGATGTAGAAGTCAACAAAGTTATAGCGTTATAGATTTTAGCAGAGGTTTGGTTTCCGTCTATAGTAAATGAGCGATTAGAAAAAGATAAATCTCTTTTAATCATTTGAAATAAGTTTTTTTCTTTTTTGTTTCTAGAAAGTATAGAAATAAAATTATCTGAGAAAAAATACGGTCTAGGTCTTAGATTAAATGATTTCTCATAATAGAAAGGAAAGTCGTTAATTAGACTAGTTGAAGATCCACGATTTAAAATAAATATGTTTTGTTGTTTTGCGGATATTTCTTGATTTGAACCTGTATAATTCACGACTCTATTTGAAAACTGTTTCATTAAAGTGTCTACACTGGGTGTTATTGTGGTGTGGTCATAAGGAGTTCTTATTTCTCCAATATTTCTTATTGTTGGTACCTTGTTCTTGTAAGGATATGACAAGAGATTAAAGTTCAACAGTTGATTTGAAGGGGTTGTTTTTGTTAAGTCTTCATAATTTGGATTATGAAAATTTTTAATAAAAGAGTTTGATACTATTGGGAGATTCATTCCAAAGGTGTGGTCCAAAAATTGATTATCTGTTTGGATTGTTTCGCTTATGAAATCTTCCCATTGTAAATAATCTCTAAACGCACGCTCCTCGCCAACAATTGTTATTGTACTAGTTTTAAATGGTATCAAAACTTGATTGTTTGTATTGGGACCGCTGATTTCTGCTGATTTAATTTTGCCGTCACCAAAACTTGTTGTTAGTAATTTAGGCGTCGTTGGAATCTCCGTACCTGTTGATGGTGACAAGCCTGCTACGCGAACTGAATAATATTGACCTATTCTAGCTCGTAATTTGTCTGGTGCCACATCTAGTGATTGGACAATGTTTTCTGTGTCTATAACTTGTTGAGACATTATTTATAATCCGGATTACGTTGTGGTTTTAAAGTGGGCTCTGATACTTGGAGACTTGGTTGGGGGCTCTCTTGTTCTAGTTTGGACAAAAAACTTAAAATACCAGCTTTGTTTGAGTCTTGGTTTACAATTATTGATGTTTGAAATTTTCTCGTGGAAGCTGACAAGTCCATCCCAGCTGTAAAGCCATCGGTTTCATAAAAATCTTGATTAGACATAATTATCCTTGAATATAAGCTAGATTATTATAAATAGTTGGCAAGAAACTATCTTTAAGTACACCAAGTTCGCTAATTTCATAATTTTGTGCTCTGGCTAAAGTTGCCTGTCCATTCAGAGCAGTGTTAGACATATTTTGAATCACTGGTCTGTTCAGATCTGCGAAGCCATTGGAATCTAATTCGAAACCTGTTTGTGCTTCTACAACAAACAAGTTCATCTGAGTTTCTTTAATTATGGCGCTAGACTCTGCATTTTTTAGAGGGTCTATTTGTGGATTGTGTTGGTATGATGTTGACATCATAGCTTTTATTTGTGGAGGAATCTCGTCAAGATTAATTTTGTTTTCTGATACCAACGCGCGAATTGTAGATTTTTTATTTGACATTTGCAAGTCTTTGATGGAATTTATTACTCCATGTTTCGTTAAAAAATTGGCCGGGATTACATCAGAAATTATGCCCAATATTTTTTTATTATTTTTGGAGAGCAATCGGTTGTATTTTCTATATATTGACGATGGGTTGTCTGTTACAAAAAAGCTATTTTCTCCAACATACAGCTTTGAGTCAACTAATGGATCCATTGTTTGACTAACTGGTCTTTCGAAGATTGTAGTCTTTGGAGGGGCTATGCGAACGTTATACTCGGACATGATATTTTTTGTTAAACCGTTTATCGGGGATGGGGATGGCAGGTTGGTCATTTTCGCCTGATGGGCCTGAACAGCTTTGGCTAGGCGAAACAATCTTACATCATCAACGGGAATATTGTTTAAGCCTCTAGTACATGTAATTTGCCTGTCAGCCATAACTAAACTTGTTGGGGTGGCAAACGTTAATTCATTTGCCGTGCTGGTAAATTTTGCCATCTCTGTTTTTGTAAGAAAGTTTGACTCAGTGGCAGCAGTGGTAGCATCACCATATAAGAGTCTTTCAGCAGCCATTCGACGTTTAAAAGAATTTGTTGTGAAGTTTGCTACACCCTTTTGGGTTTCAGAAAACACATTGTATCCTAAAATGTGCCTATCTATATCGAACATCTCTGTTCGAGAGGAAATAAATCTTTTCATCGTATTGTTTTTCGAATAAATTTTTGGTGTAAAATAATCTGATTTAGAGTCTTTGTTGAGATTTTTGTATGTTTTCATAATTCTAGAGTAAAGTCTCTGAAACGATTCGATGACTGAGTTTATGTTTTCTGGGTTTGTTTTCGACGTTGGCAACAACGCTTTTACAACGACGCCATATATGCTTTTTTCAACCTCATCTCCCAACAATAATGAAGCATTATAAAAGTCCATACCAGCTTTACCAAATTGTGAATTTTTTATTGTACCAGTTCCTAAATCTATTTTTGTTTCTGGTTGGTTTGTTATCCCAAGTTGGTTAAAAATTGAGTCTTTAAAACGTTTTTTAAATTCCAACTTAACTGCATCATAGTTTGCGGACACCTCTAAAGACTTCCCATATGACTTTAAAAAAGATAGTGTTTTTCTCATTTCTGATAAAACATAATCGACATATTCTTCAAAACGAGTTTCAGCTAATATTTCTACTCTATAGGATACTTTATTAATGCCGGGACAATCATTTAAATGATCTTTAAGCAAATAAGTTTTGACACCATATTCTTGAAATAATTGTAGTTCCGCAATTTCACAAACCGTGGTGGAATTTTTTACATCATCGTATGTTAAATTTTGATGATCCAAAGGTTGCGGCATGCCTCCAATGTTCGACACTCTACCAACGTGAGTAGGGTCAAAATCAACTCTTTCACCAGTTTTTAAAAGAATACTTTGTCTTCGTGCCAATTGATTATTTGAAAAACTAAGGGTTATAATTTCAACATCTTTGTGCTCATACTTGTCAAGCAATTTTACAGAACACCTGTTTTTATCCGCTTTTGTTCTTGTTATTTCTTCACGAAATATTCTTCCATCGACAATTTTTGTGGAATTATTTATTTCATTAAACAACTTTCTATTTAGTTTGAACAGTTTTTTTGCAACTTCGGAAATTTCTAAAGCAATCACTTTCTCATTTAAGTGACATAATGACATTACTTCTCGTTTTTCGGTTTGCGTTTCTGCTATAAATTTTAAAGACTGCATTGTTAATATCCTTGATCTGGTGAGGGAACCCCAGATGGCACCCCGGTTTGTGTTTGTAATGCTGGTCCTGGTGTTTGTGCTGTGCCTTCAATGGGACTATATCCAACATACGGACCTACATCTTGATATCCGAGTTCCAGACTAAATTTTTGGATTTTGTAGTTCTCTTCCGAAACTAAGATCAGCTTTCTATGTGGAGCTTCTGAGTGTTGCGAACCTTCCATGAAGCCACTGTCTGGGTGTTGATGTATGGGACCTCCATACTCTTCATTTGTATCCGGATAGTAAAAATAATTTGATATATCATTTATTTGACCACCCACAAATATCCTTTCGGCTGCAAGGGGTCCGTAAAACTTGTCAAACATTGGTATGCCAAATCCAAACCCATCAATAAAACAGGCAGCATAGACATTTAAGTTTGTTGGATTTTCCGGAAAACCCAGTTCAAAGTTGCCCAAATATATATCAAAGTTTCCCGGAGATTCTGACTGAACAAGACTCTGCGCCGACATTACGAAGGCGCCCACCGCAGAACTATCAATATCAAATAAGCTTAAAGTTCCATTATTTAATTGATCAATTTGTTGTGAATCTGAAGAGAAAAATATTTTTACCTTCAAATCATCAATTCTGCCCTTCCAAGACATTTCTTTGCTGTAGTCGTAAATCCCCACCTGAACTTTAATTCTGGTTCCAGAAATTCGAGGATATATCATAATTTTTTGAATAAAAATATTTGGAAGATTTTCCATACCAACAGTTATATCGTTCATTAATCGCAATCCTCAAGATCATCAGGAGTAACCCTTGTGCTATAAATATCAAATCGATCAGTTCTTTGATCCGGACAGATCAATTCTTCATCAAGAAACTGGCTATTTATTTCTAACTTATCTACTGCTTTACATATTTCTTCTTGTGAAATTTGATTGTCGCACAATATTGTAAAATAATAATCCACATAATCTTTGGATGGAGACGTGTCTTCAAAAAAGTTGCCAACACCAGGAAAATCGTTATCTAGATCGTCAAAATCGACCAAAATATCATTGACAATTCTGGGTGTGTGTTTTTCCACTTTTAACGGCCGCAGTTCTGTAGCGCCATCTCTTGTTGTGTGAGGTAAAAAGACTTCTATTTCAAAATTTTCTTTTTCATAAAAAGAATTAAACTCCTTTAAGTGTATTATTTGATTTTCAAAACTTAAATCAACATAGGTTCCATTTCCAAATTCAATCGATGAATAAGTTCTTTCATCTATTGGATCACTTAAAACATTGCGCAAAGTTGCTTCAATATTAAAGTCAATGTTTATTTGAGGTATAAAAATACTGCTTACATTTGTTTTTGTCATTTGTGACCCAGATATGTCTCCTTTCAACATTGTTACTTGGAAACTTGGAGAATTGTCAGAAGAGTACGAAGATTTACCTAAAGGAAACAGGTTGTTTTGTCTTTGGTTGTCTTTTTTTACCATCACTCTCATGTCTTCAATGCGGGATGGGGATTGTATTTCCGGAGCCTCTTCTTGAAATGCTCTATTGATTTTTAATTTTGGTGTATCATTAATAATTCTAGTGTGAGAAGTTTCTTGAGATTCTCCAGAATTTGAAACCTTATATATTACATCATCGTCCACAAACTCGTAAGAATGTGGCTTAAATTTTCCAATAGAATACAAATAACGACCATAAGGAGTCATTTCAATTTGCATTACTTCTGTTTTTTTGTTAAAAAATGTCATGTTATTATACTCCAGGTGGGAAGTTAATCAATGGGGTTCCGGGATATTCATTATATAGGCCTGTAAATTTTTCAATATCGCTTACATCCGAGTATTTCTTTCGGACATTGTCATTAGCTCTTCTGTTTGCTACGCGTATCTTTCTTGCTTTTGTTCCCGTGACCTTTGGGTATTCTTGACTGAACTCAACTTTGAACGATTGCTCTAACTGATCCTTAATCGAGACTTGCACTCCGCCACCGACGCCGCCAAGACCCAAAGGTTCAACGCTATTTTCGTCATGCCATTTTTGGGCCCACTCGCTCCATGCGATAAACACTGTTCCGGATTTTCCCTCCATTGGATAGCCCGCAATAATATTCATATCTGCGGATATAACATTGTTTAGTATTTCTAATACTTGTCCATATGATAGGGTTGGAGACTTTTCAAGTTCTACTGAGAACCTAGCTTTTGCTGTTATATAATTTCTAGACACTTGACTTGGGATAAATGGTGGTACAGCAAAAATTCCTTCGCTTTCTTGAACCATTTGTTGACCGGTAATACTTTGACCTGCAAAGACTTGGGTTGTATCTAGAGTTCCAATTTGATCAATTAATCTTGGCTCTTCTGGTTCTGGTGTATCATTGTCCGCAAGAATATCATCTTCCATACCTCCAACAATGTATTCAATTTTATCCTCGTCAGCTTGCTGTGCATCATAAGGGATCATTGATGATGTGTAGTCGGCTACATCTTCTTCTCGGAAGTTTCCAAACTCAACCTCAGCATCAAGTTTGATCAGTTCTACGAGAGAGAAGAAATCGTAAGGCCAATTGTATTGTATGCGCATTCTTTTACCAAACTCATCTACGACTGAGGTTTCTTGTGGTATTGACCCTGCCGATCCCATTCCAATTTCTGGATTTTTAACTGTCGTTTTCTTAAAGTAATTTGAGGCTGCTCTCTGCTTAACTTTAAACACCATCCACTTAAGTTTATTTGGCATATCAATAAGGGTGTTTCCGCTTTGGCCTCCGCCATCGCCGAGTAACTCTTTTTTTAGAAGTGGGTGTGTGATGGCAAGTTCAGACTCTTCCATTGTTGTACCTATATCTGGTGGTAAATTTTGCCAAATATCTGATAGGTCTTGTTGTGATAGGGAGTGTGAGAATTCAAAAATATACATTGCAATTGGATCGATAAACTCCTCATCACCGGTCATGAAATCAAATGAAGGAGGAAAAATATATTTTTCCATCTTTTGGAGTTGATCCAAGACTGATCTTCCGATTTGACTCTGTGGGTCGCCCTGTGTTAGCTGTAGCCTTTGGGCACCACCAGCCTTATAATTTTTAACCATATCTAAATCGATTTTGAAAAACTTTTTGTCTCCATTTTCTTCAATAAATGGCACTGCTACTACGGCTTCATAAATTGTTTTTGATGTTCTTATTCTACCAAGTTTAGTGTTGATTCCGGAGAAACCTAAGACTTCAGACATGTCTTCGAGGAGGGTGGCTTTGCTCATAACTTGTTTTTGATAATTTTCCGGTATTGCTCCGATCTGCAAGAATACACCTTCATTTTCTTCCGGTATTCTTCCATATTGATGCCACATTCCTCGAGGAACAGACTCGGATCCATAAGTTGGAACTGAAAGTGTTCCACCTGCTTCGGATATATGATTGAAATTTAGCATCGGAGTCTCAAACTTTGTTTGTATGATCCACCTATTGTTAATCTCAGCCCCACTGTCGACAATAAGAGAGTCGTCTTCACCAGCAGATTCTAGATCTTCTGGAGTTGAAAGTGCTAGGATTGTTCCTACACCCTTCATGTTTAAAGATGATGAAAGTTGTACTGCGTTTTTATTAATATTCTTCAAACCTTGTGGACCAGTGGATACAAAATCACTAATTCCATATAATTTATTGGGAGAACTAGAAGTAACAGAAATAAAAGAGTTGTCATATCTCAAATATTCGTATCTAGATGCTTCTTGAATTTGCTTGATTGTCATTGAGCTGTTAGACGCTGTGAATGTTATATGACACCAAGCTTCTCCGTGGTAATATGGTGGAGTAAATGGAAAATTGTAGCCTCGTCTAGAATCTAGAGTTAAAGATAGTGTGGTATTCCCACCACCCGTCGATATGTTTGTATCAAAACGATCGGGCATTTGGAAATTGAGAAGGGTGGCGTTGGATGCCAATGCGGATGTGGTGTTTTTAATTAATTTATTTTGACCTCTTGTCGGTGGTCCAAAAGCAGATGGTCGAGAATACATAGTGAATGTCTCTCTCAGTTGATCCGCTCCAGTTAAAGATGAAACGTCTTGAGGAGGCATATAGGGTAATGATGCTGTTCCATAATGGTAAATGCTACCACGAGTGCCGTTCATGCTTCTTCCCATCTTGACTCTCATTCCATAAATGCTACCGCTTACTAAAGTTATATCTTTTTGTCTTTTTGAAGCAATTGATGTGAGTTGACCACCGGGTAAGAAAAAGTTGATAGATTCCGCTAAAAAATTGTTTGCCATCATGCTATATAAACCATCGCCTTGACCATCCCAGAGGGCAGAGGCGGATAAATTTCCACTTGGGTGAGGTTCGTTACAAGTTAGTTTATAGTTAGACAAGTAGTCTTCTGGTTCCAGAAGCGCTTCAAAGGGAATTCTTTTGTCAAAATCATTATTTAATAAAAATTTATTTGTAGCAGTTGATCCTGATAGTGATCCAGTAATTATTGGGTAATCAACTGCTATACCTGATTTAATAGTGTTAAATAATACTCCTGGGGCGAACAAGGGGCACATAACCATCTGTCGACCAAAGTTGAAATTATTTAATTCTACACTATTGGTATTCTCTAATTTAATATTGTTCTTATAAGAGTCATAAAACTGCTTTGCTAAAGAAACTGCCCGTTGAGCAGGATAAAATCCTTCATAAGGTAAAAACTTTTTAACCGCTTTACATCGAAGAGATAGAACCTTTCCATTCGACATATTTTTGTGATCTTCGTTTAAAAGCTCAAATTGTCGCATAAAATCTGAATTTGAGTAGATTTCATAAAATTTAGATTGTGATGAATTTTGCGCATCATTTGTTCCACCAGTGACTTCAAACATGTCCAGTTCGATAGATGATGGGTCTGCCATATAGTCCGCAACTTGAGTAGACATACGGAATTCTGAAACTACTGAGAAGTTTTTATATCTTCTTCTAGCCTCTTCGATATAGCCTTCGTATGTATCGTAAAATGGCTTTTTTGGAGCTGATACGTAAGTACCAATTGGTAAACTTGAATCAAACATGGTTCGATTAATTGAAGCATTATTTTTCACTTGTCGAGTACTACCAGCTTCCCACAAAGCTCCACCTTGGAACAACTTGTTGCTACTGAGGCTTCCAGAGTGAGTATTTAGCATTCCGGACGGGTTGGATGTTGAATCAACATTTGGTAAAGATATTCGCCTCATATAAAGAGGGCTCGGAGACAATAAAGAATCTAGGCCGCCGCCGCCGATGCCTACCGCAGTCTTTACGTTATTTAAATTAGAGCTATTAAGTTGAGCAGTGAAGCCATTGAGGTGATCGTGGTATTGTGTCAAAGTATTCATCAATGTCCCCTCTCCGCTTCTGGCTATTGATGCTTGTCTTCCATATAACCCAATTGGAAATACAGTCTCAGCTGAAAAGGCTGTGAAATTTACAGAGTCCTCATCGTCATTGTAGCTACGAGTTAAAAAATGTTGATGTTCATCCATTGGCCAAGAGCTTTGACTTAAAGAGTTAGTTAAAGTTGAGCCGAATGTTGATCTTCCATCGTAACCAAAGCTACTAGTTCGGATTAACTTTGTTCTATTTTGTCTCTTATGTCTGTAAAAACTAGTGAAGTTTGGTCTTTCTAAATTTTCATTTTGAAACTGATTTTTCATGTGAGGAAATACGGTCTCGCGATATTGTAGAAATTCCCAATAAGTAAGAGGTGAGGAGAGATCATTTAATCCACCATCTGCATAAAGGTTGTAGATTTTTCTATATTCTGTCTTTTCTTCGTCCGGATCAAAATTATGCAGTTTGTCAACTTTATCGTTTGCAAAACCGATACCTTGATTCGCATAGCTTGTAACAATTGAAAACTTTTCAGGATTATCTAGATCTACATTCCCGTTGGAATCTTTAAAATGTTTTCCTGTATTTACAATCAGTGGGTAAGATTTTTGGGCAATTGGTGGTTCTGTGAAGGTATATAGCGAAGAATATCTATCTCTGACGCGTAATTCTCCGGTTGAATCTATATTTCGGACAGGGCCCGGTTGTGTAACAAATGTCATCGTACTGTTTGCAATGTGATTTCTGGTGATTGGATTTCTAGAAGTTCGCAATTGTTTCCATGTTGAGTATCCATATGGTCCATTACGGTGAGTATTAAGTGCCGCTAGTTGATTTCCTGCTGATACTTTTCCTACATATCCCAATACTGATGTGCTTGTTGTCGCACTACCTGTGCCTGTCCCTAAAACAAAACCATTTGTAAAACTAAGTTCGAGATTGGCTGTGCCAGAAGTGTTTATTAGTTTAATGCCGGTACCAATTGAATTTCCAGGACTTAAAAGCGAAAGCGCAGATTCATTACCAAGAGGATAGTACACGAACAAATTTTCTGAATTAGGAAATCCACCCGTCAAAGGAATACCGGCATTATACAAAATGGAGTTCGTTAATCCACTAGTTTTCCAATAAGCAAAATTTTGAATGTGAATATTCACGTTGGGAGAGGTGGCGCTGGAAGAGTCAAATATGTGAAATGAATCCGGTACTGATATAGTATCGGTCCCGGTAGCGCCACCAATAGAAGATACGACGGAATGTGGAGTCGAACCCGTAAAGAATGTAGGGTTGTTTCCAAAATTTCCATCCCACGAAAGATGTATGTGGTTCCACTTGTTCTCATAGTTCGTTTTGGCCGAGGTAGAGAAGTGCCACTGTTTATAATCTGAATTTGAATCCACCCTATATTCCCATCTAGATTGATCGACGTCATAATGCAGTCTTTCTGTTTTATTGGACCCTTTTTTGAATATAAATGCCTTAGGTGTTCCGCCTGAAAAAAGTGTCCCAGAAAAATTTATCCAAAAAGAATAAGTTCGTGGTCTCTCAGTTGGCCAAGTTCCGCCTAGGCTCAACTTGTGAACGCCTTCACCAATCGCGACACCATTGGCAGAACGGACAACGGATCTGTTGAGTTGATTTGTTACCGTAACAACTGGTGGTCGTGGTGATGGTTCACCTAAAATGTTCTCTTGTGTATTTAATTGTTGATCGATTAAGGTATTCAATCCGGCATGGTCGACAAATAAAGGCATTAATCACTCCTAGGTGGCAAAAATTGTAGATGCTGTTGGAAAGACAACTGCTTCAACATATCCGACTGAGGCAGAAACGATGCCGTCCCTTGGAGCGTATCCAAAGATCCTTTGCGTTGGAGCATTTGATCCGGACGTCGCATTATGAATCCACGAGTATTGTAGTTCACTACTTGGTATTGGCGTATTGATGAAAGCATTGTCATAACTATTAGCAGTAATTAGTTGTGATCCTGAGTTTCCAACGTCAATAGATCCGTTCCACTCTCTTCTTTTATATGTGTTTCTGTGTTGCTTGTTGAACGATCCTCTAAATGGGTACCCCTCTGATGTTATAACTCCGTATGTAGCATCTCTTCCAAACTTGCCCATATGAAGAGCTCTAAGGGTCCTTAAACCTCTTCTATATCCGTTTTCATCTTCTACCCTTATAGTACCTGCTTCACCGCTTCCAGGGCCCAATACGGAGAGATTTCGGAATGGCAAAGCGTTGTGGACGGAATATGTTTGAGTATGGGCATCCAAGTAGCCAATTGATTGAGCTTCTGGTCCGCCGGGTGCGGAAAATCTTGTTGTAATATTTCTTTGCGAACCTGTAAGGTCTGTTCGAGGTATTGTTATGACGTTATCGTTTGAAAATCTATAAACTCCAGCAACGGCATTAATACCTCCTGTTCCAGCTGATGTTGAATAAAAAGAGGAGCCATTTACTGCCATTGTTAAGTTACCATAAGTACCGGTTGCGTTTGGAGTTATTGTGAATGAAGCAGAAGGAAATAAACTAGAGTCAGTAAGTAGAGATGTGGTTTCTTGAGTAAGCCTGTTTGTACCATCATTATCAGTTATAACAAGATTTCTAAACCCTTTCTCGTCAGTGATAGTTTTACCATTTTGAACATCTCCTAGATCCTCTTCAAAAGAGTAATATGCGACAACATTTGATCCATAATTAATCGCAGAAAGCGACCCAGTGTTCCATTGGCTGGCACCATTATAAAGCTCTGCTACTTGAGCAGCGCTACTTGATATATTTAATAAGACAACTTCATCAATTTGGCCCGGAGAGTCTGTGTGGCCGAAATTGTTTGTAGAATTATTCCAGCCAATATGATAGAGTTCAGGTGAATTAAGTGTTGTTGGGTTTGCAGCGGAAGCCACAGAGGTGGACGTCCAACTAGTTGCAACACCATTTATGTATAGAAAAGCATTGGTAGAATCACCTAAGGCAACGTTTCCTTTTATTATCGCGATGTGAGTTAGCGATCCTGAATGGTTTTGTCTAAAATTAGCATAACGATATTCATCTTGTTTATTTGACGGAGCATTGTCTACATAATTTAAATGAAACTCTAGTTGGCCGGTACCTGTAATGAATAATTCTCTCCCTTCTCCATTCCCAGAAGATCCTCGCTCATAATAGATGTAGTAGACACTTCCAGCAGTAGCTGGAGTTTTCACCCATGCTGAAAAAGTAAAATTCAAACCATCAAGTTCAGTACCCAAAGATGACGTTATCGATAAGCCTTGTGCTGAGTGATTGTTAAATTCGATTCCTTTCGAGAATGATCCGGCAAAAGCATTGTAGGTAACGCCAAAGCCACCGGGCAAGTTTGATTCTATAGAACTTTTAATGTTATTGTAGAAGTCAGTATCAGATGATCCGGTTTGAATTCTTTCTGAACCACCGGTATGAGACGCATTCGTATCTATTTCAAAAGTTTTGACGCTACTTAGTGACGTAAGTCTGATCGAATCACCGTCAGCTATATAATTCTTTCCTTTTACTTTAAAAGTTGATACACCCGCAGTGCTCCCTACGACAGGAGTAATCATCGTTAGGCTTGTAGTGTCTGGTTGTCTGTTTGAGTTTTTTCCTCCGCCAAATATATTGCCAGATACAAAAGGAGCGATACCCAACAAGGTTTGATAATGAGTTGTAAGTGGCAATGCCGATGAAACGAATGTCGGCAAAATTTCAACATTTGAATCGCTGTACGCTTCAATGGCCCATGTCTTTTGGAATGTCGGGGAGACCGAAAACAACTCAATTTCGTTTTTGTAGTTTCCTACTTTTTGAGTTGTTGATGTAGTCTTAATATTTCTAACATTAACTGGTCTCTTGGCATGCTCATCTCTGTAACGATTAGCTTTTTTAAGCGTAACTGAAGGATATGGTGTTTCATAATCCGGGCCAACAAATCCCAGTGCTCCATCGGCAGAAGCATCGGCGAACCCGGAAGGGTGATCAGTTAAAAGAATTCTCCAACCCTCCGGTCTGGTGGCGTCTGAATCTGCGCCGGGATTAATATCTATGTGTCTATATTGTAACCCTCCAACGTGTTGCTCTGTGAATGGTCCTTGTATTGATGTTTCATTGTTGTTTCCTACGACGTCATAATGAATATTTGTTAAGTGTACTCCACCATTGTAGGAAGAAGAGACTAGTTTATTAAATCCAGAATTAACTGTTCCCGACATAATGTTTAATGGAAGCAAAAAGTCTCCACCTAGCCCGTGCCCATATTCTTCGCTTGAGCGATTTCCCACTAAGACATCAATGTTGTATCTTTTTTTCCTAGGAGATTCATCGTTGTTTACAGTATCTTGAACAATGCCTTGACCTGGTCCAACACCAATAGTTACAATATTTTGAGGCACACTTTCCATACGTCCAGCTGGTGCAATAGACTCATGGAACAGCTGAAGATTTTTATTTTGGCTAAAGTTTGTACCACCATGAATAGTGTTTTGTACATTGGCGCTAAAATTGTACAAGTTTGCAAACTTTCTAACAGCATATACATCACTAATTCTTGCGGATCCGCCTATTTCTCTTCTAAGTAACCCGGATGATTGTAAGGTATGATTGTTCCTAGAGACCCTTAATGTTTCTCGCAAAGTTGATCCTGATACAGTTGGTTTTGCGGTCCTTTCTTTATGCCAAATTGTATGTCTAGATTCATTAGACCTAATTGATGGAGTTGGACTAGCATGTCCAAATTTCCAATTATAATTCATCTCAGTAATTCCGCGAACAGATCCTTCCGGACCGATTCTGGCTGGTTCAAATGTAGTTACTTTTGGTACTTGATGGACATATTTGTTTCTTTCTAAGACATGATTTTCTATTACATTGTTAATCTTTTCTGAAAATCTAGTAGATGCTGGTATGAGTTGTTGCAAAGCAATTGATATTGAATCATCTATCCATCTATAAAAGCGAGTAAATTTTTCAATATCTGGTTCATTTTCAACATCGTCAAAAAATCGATCTCTCAAAAAATCAGCTAAACCATACCTGTGGTGATATTTTTGATTTAGTTGACCAATTAAATTGTTTAGATCTAAGGCTGTAGAAAACATATTCATCATCTCGTCAGAGATGGATCCCCACATTGATTTCTCAAATGAGTAGAAGTTATCAGAAACATCATCATCAACAAAGAAGTTTTCTGTTTCATCAGTCTTTATTGTTGTAAGATCTGAGGACATCAGATCGTCAGGAAGACGCTTGCGAGCAGAGAATAAATAATTCTTATCCACTATTTTTGTTGAAGAATTGTTAAACCCGTTACCTCTTGCTATCACACGGCGTTGAATTGTGTTTGATAGAGGGCCGTAATTGCTGTTTGTAGAGCCCGAAGACAAGTCGGAGACTAAGAACTCTCCGGATGAATTAGAAGCCGTCAGATCGTAAAATGCCCAATGGAAACCTAATGTTTTTTCACGAGGTATTTCGATTGGATAAACATTAATTAAATCTTGCTCAAATGGTTCATTTGTTCCAAAAGTTTCTGAGTCAAATGCGTGTTGTTTTATTGCGTCGTTCGACAAATAACTATGCCAATATCTCAAGTAACCTAGTTTTACATCAGTATAGTGGAGAGTGGTTCCTGTAAACCCAGTCTTGTGAGCACCAGCATAGAATATTTTGTTGGAGGAGTAATAAGAATGCGCTACGCTAGATGTTGACAATAGAAATGAATTTCTTTCCGTATTTCCATCAGCTTCGACTCCGTAGAACTCTATTAAATAGTCATCTTTTGTAGTTCCAGTAATATTTGGTGTCGGATAAGACGCATGTTTAAGGCGAACCGCCAAAGACCACTTGTTATTTTCGTATTGATTTGAGAACCAATCAGAAACTAATTCCACATTAGAGCCAGTCAAAACAAACTTTACGCGCTGTTTGTCGTCGGCATATAGTGCCCCCTCAGAAACAGAGTGGACAACAAATGCTTGTAAGCCATCTGGTAAGCTAGGGTGCGTGTATCCACTTGATCCTGTTGTATGATATCCAAACAAAGAGGCTGTTAGATGTGGATAAGGGTTATAGCCTGCTTCATTGATTCTTTGTTTTTTCGGCAATATCACTTCAGATTGTAGTGTAAAAGATCCGGTATAGCTTCTATCGCCAGGAATATATATGTTTGAATTCGTTGCTGATGATGTTTGATATATTGTCGCATCAAAATGACCTTCAACATTAAAATCTAAAAACTTTCTTCCATAAGATTTATATTCATAATTGTTTCTTAAAACAAAAGTTGAATCATCAGCATACATCTTAAGCTTAACAACATCTTGTCCAATACCAATAGATCTAAAAAAGTTTCGAAAAGACTTCTCTGTTCCTTTAGACTTATAAATTGAATTCAGATTGTTATGAATATTGTGATATATTATGTTCCGGACTTCATTAATCTCTTTCTCATATATTTCGTTGTCATCTTTTTGTCTAAAATTTTCTAGTTTGGTAGCATCAATAAACAAATCTGGAATTACAAAACCTTGGTCATGTAGCAGTTTTTTGGCAAATGGTAGAGGTTGGTCTGAGCCGCTAATATAATAATTGTCATGAATATTATTTACAAAGCTAATTTGATGCCACAAAGTATCTAAGTAAGAACCTAAAACTTGTGACAAATGCTTTAGTTGTTTTCCGTTTTGTTCGTCTTCTTCTTGCATCCAACTTGGAAAATAATTAAAAAACATTGAGGTGTTTTCATAATCAGCAAGAGAGCCGGAGGTTTTGTATTCAGCTTTTTTGGAAATTACATCGGGGTGTGATGAATATATGATTGGGTCTTTAAACTCTGGTTCGGCAAGCTTTATTGTTATTGCGGAACCTGTGGATCTTACAGATGGGGCGTAATTTACAATTGTACCATTGTTTATTCTACCAGAATAGTCCAAGACTTTAGAGTCTAAAGTCGAATTTGTAGTTATCCCTTCGTTAAATTTAAAGTAGCAGCTTAGTGCCACGTTTGAGTCGTGCTTGTTTGTTCCTCCGCCAACAGGGATGAACCAAGTGTTAAAGATATCTTCTGGTGTTCTTGCGGCTTTCCAAAACCGGAACTCATCAATTGATCCAGTTAGTTGTTTTGACCCCGCAAAATTGTTTCCAATTCGAGCCTTCAATCCATTCGCATTCGGCAATATATGAGAAATGTCATATGAAGCACCTGATGTGGTTTTTTGATAGCTTAGTTTACCATTCTTATATCCTTTTACGGTGATACCAGTTGAACTTGATATAGTTGTAACAGCATAGTGATTCCAGTTCGTATCCGTAACGGTGGCAAAGTTTTCCGATATTGCACTTGAAGACCCGGATTTCATATAGAATAACATATTGGAAGTGTTTTGTTCTACATAAAACTCTCCCCTGCTAAGCGTCCCAGATACGTGAAATATGGTCTTGATCCCACTATTATTAGGAGCTTTAAACCAAAACTCTGTTGTTATACCATCGCTTCCACGAAACTCAAATGCGCTTGTTCTCTTTTTTTCTTCATCATATTTCATCGACAAATCAAATGTTGAGTCTAAAGTTTTCCCTGTCATACCAGCGGAAGCAGTGTGAGGACCTCCGAAAACAGTAATATAATTGTTTTTGCTATTTAAAAAGTTTAAATATCCATTTGTTCGAGGATATAATTTATCAAAAACATACCTATCCAAGTATGATGAAGAGTTCTCAAACTCTATTTTTTCATGTAACGTACCATCATAAGGATAATAATTGTGTACTCTCTCAAAAGCTTTTTCATAGTAAAGCTCCGCTGATCCAAATTTAGCAAAATTAGACGCAGTTGAAAAATCTATAGGAGGTACAAACCTATCATGTTGTTCATTTTTGGCCTTGACAAAATCAGAAGACTCTACTTGATCAACGAGTTCGCTCGTCGATACGGTCTTTTGAATCTTTGTTGTGTCTTTGTTATTAAATAAATCTTTGATACTCATCAATCTACCACTCTGAATTTAAACCTGTAAGGTTGTTCTTCCCAACCATTTTCCTCATCGTAAAACGAGTATTGTACATCATATAAATATCCCGCTTTTAGATAAGTTGTGTCTAAATCAAAGTAGTTTCCTGATACATCATATGACAATCCTGTGTGTAAGGATGATCCTGTACCATATGGTATGACAACATAGTCATCAATACACCTCCTTAGTTGAAAAGAGGCACTAGGGATTATCAAACTTGGTATCGATGATCTCACAGCCACTGTGTGTATGTTAGGTGACCAATTTTTTTCTCTAACGTAAAGGTTCAATCTGTGTGTTTGGTCTTTTCTATATTCGTTTCTTAAGCTAGGCATTGATAAAACGTGAGTTTCCTCGGGATTATACCCTTTGGCCAAAAAAGACTTGACAGTTATCGAGCCTGTGTGATAACCTGTTGATCCACTATACCACATGTCATAAACAGTTGTAGCCGTTGTGTTGACTGCTATTTGTGCTTTATAGATACCAGTCGCTATTTTCGAAACAGCTGCGGATGCTATATTGGCACCTACAGCAGCTGTTGATGACGCTCTTACTCCAACAAAAGTCGGAGCAGTAGGGAAGTCTCTCAGCTTTCCCCTAACTCTGTTGTACAGGTACAAATTGTTTAAATTATCCTTAGCGGGAACTAGAGAAGATGAGGCGTAAAAATAACCTCTATCATCTCTTCTTGAGCTGTCCCAGCGGGCTTCTAGAACTGGTTTTTGATAATGAAACTCTGAGTCTCGCCCGAAAAACTTTTTAGTAAAGAAAGATTTTGCTTGTGCTTCATGAGCATCAGTTAGTTTAACTCCAAAACCATAATTATCCTTACCTCCAGCACCGGATCCTTTAATCCACTCTTCCACTAGGGACGATACGTCAATAGTCAAATCTTCAAGACCAGTTGAGAACGTTTGAGTAAAAGCGGGTGTAGCATGATAGTCGCCTCCAGCAGTGGCCCACTTTCCTGATCCTTCGGTAAATCCAGTAGTAGAATTTAGGACCGATAGGTGAGCTACACCTGATAGATCAACGGATGTGTTTCCGGCGTTGCCAGGTGTTTTTTGCTTTATCAGTAATCGCATTTCTGAGTCAGCATCGCCGATGGGAGTAATAGTAGAAGCTGTAATGTCTAATGTGGACAAGGATGAGTCATTTATGGCTGCTTTTATTGTGTTGATTATGGCAGTGGTGTTTGAATCACTATTCATTCCAACGGTACCATTGGCTACAGTATCATTAGCAATGTTGAATGTAAAAGTTTGCGATGTACCATCGGAGTCTGTTAGTGAAAAAGATTGACCACTCATCGCAGCCTTGTTTGCTCCACCTTGTAGAGCCATGGTAAGTGACGCACTAGCAAATGTGCCGTTGGCATTTATCCAATTTGAACCAACACCATCTTTTGTAAGATCTTCATACATCTCCATGTCTAAGCCATATCCCTCTTCCCAAGTTGCCGATATTCCTTTTACTTGAAGAGTAAAACTAGATGGAACAGTTTGGGAGTGTGGAGCATTAAACATGTTAAGTTGCCATGTGACGGATCCAGAAGCAGGAACCAATCCGGCAGACCTATCCGATATAACATCTGAGATGTCAAATTCAATGAGGGTCCTTGCGAGCTCTGCTGAAGATGAGGATGTTTGTCCATAAATTGAAAACACTTCGACAATGTCAGAAGCTCCCATGTTAGATCCGGTACCACGAGAAGTTAAATTTTCCTCGAAAGCATTTGTTATGGTATTGTCTTTTGTCGCGAAATATCTACGTATCATACTGCCGTTCCTCGTATGTCTGATTCTGGATATTTAATCTCAAATATAACATTTTTGGGCGCCTTTAGATAGGTCCCATCAGCAGATTTTATATCATCTATAGATACTGCAGCAGATGAGTACACTCCAGCATTTTTTATGGAAGGCTTGACTTCTATAGTGTCAGCCACTCCCGGAATCTTGTTTATTAAATTATAAGCTTCAGTTATATAAAAAGGTTCTCCAACGTACATCTTTGTTGAGTAAAACTCATCCAAAGCAGAATTTATGGAATTCAATACAGAAATTTTATCATAAGTTGGATTAACAACAACCTTATAGTCAAAGCCGAGATTGACAATTTTCGCATCATATATGTCAATGTTGTCGTTTAACATTTTTACCTTATTGAGCCACACTTTTAAATTCTGTTTTATTGTCTGATTTGTTGGTGTCAATTTTTCATCATTATCAGTTGAAACGACATACAGACTTAACCTTCTGTTGGAAGAAGAAGGGTCATTTATTATAGAGGCCCTCTTTATTGAACCAAAAGATGCCGGCATTGAATACACCATCGCTTCATAGTCATTTCTAGTTACTGCTCTTTTTTGTGAAAAAGTCTCAGACAAAGCTTTCATCTTTATTTCTTCAGAACTTAAATTGGAAGTGTTTCCAACTATTGGAGTATCATTCGAGACCTCTAAAGTTTGTCTTATTTGACTTGCTCTAGTTGGACTAACGTCACTTGGAAAATCTAATGGTCTTGTTATAAGATTTGTTATTTGCGCTGCGGCAACATTAATTGAATCGCTAGAGTTCTTATAGAACAAAACAGTTAGCGTAGTGTTCTGTGGCGCAACTCCTAGATTGTTATTTTTAATTAAACTAGTCGGATCGAACGAAGTATCAGTAATATACTTTTTTCCGCTCAACTTTAAAGAAACAGAACTTGGGTCGATAATGTCGTTCGAAGTGTCGTCCATTTCATTAGAATATCCAAACCTCAGAAAAGTACCGGTGTTATCTCTTTCTATAACAAATCTTCTTACCACTTTTTTTGGCTTTATAATTTGAGGAACTCCATCCGATAGAGCATTTGGATTTGTTGTGTTTATATATATGACATCTTGAGATAAATGGTCTACTTCGTAATATTGATGACCGTTTGAGTCAAAAACAGAATGTATCTCCTGTATTGCTGATGAGCCCACTCGAGTTTTTCTAAATCTTTCAAAACTTCCAATTTCAACCTCAGTTCTAAAAAGACTAACCGATTTTACTTGGCCATAGGCTCTTATAGCATATTGAGTAGGTTTTCCGGTGGATGGCGAGAACTGGCTAGCAACTACTTCATTCTTAGGATTGGCAAAATCAACATCCTCTAAGAGTACAAAACTCGTACCGCCGTCTGTTGATACTTCTGCGCCTGACATTAGTATAGGTATTAGTTGTCTATTCGGACCCAAGCCAGATTGATTGGCAGGAATTGATATGTAAAAGGTTGCTACGCCGAATGCTGCAGGAGGTCCTGACATCTTAAATCCACGATTTTTGGCATGTCTTCTAATGTTTTCATATTCAATGGATGTGTCAAGAAAACTTTCATTAACTTGATAGTCCAAATAGAACGACAACATGTCGCCGACATAGGCTACCGAATCTAAAACAAAAGATCCGAAACTGTTTTCTGAGAAATCTTTGAATGAATCTGGGTAATATAGTCTTGCGTGTTCTTCTAGGTCATTTTTTATTGAATTAAATTCTCTACTTGTATAATCTATTAATATTTTTTTCTTCACTGAAATAACCCTCCTTGGTTATTTGAAAAATCTATTTCCAAATCTTGGACTTCCAATTCTCCAGCAACATTATATCTTAAATTAACTCTGACTTCTCCAGAGTCAATAGTATCGCTATTTGAAATAACTCTAACTTCAATTAACGATACCATGGTTACATACCTGTTAACTTGAGATATTATTCTGTTTTCTATCAAAGATCTTGCTGATCTAGAATTTTGTTCAAACAAAAACCTTCTCAAACCTACGCCATAATTAAAATCGCTCAGATTTTCACCCGGATTTGTTAATATCAAGTTTTTTAACTCAAAGGCTGCTTGTTGAGATGTTTTTGTGTATAATTCAAAAACATCTTTTTCGCCTTTTTTGAGTGGCCAAGCCGGTCCATAAATTGTCATGATAGATATTCACCCCTCGTTTTTACATTAATTAGGTTCACTCAAAATCTTTTGTTGGGTCAGCACACTCATTGTCGTTGGCATCATATACTTTTGTCTTTAATCTTCTCTTCTTAAACCATGGGATATTAATAGCAGGTAGGGCAAATGAATCAAAGGGGTTGAAAGATCCAAAAAGACGTATACGTTCTCTCTCTGAAAGATCATCTATAGAAAACCCATCAATGTCGTTACTCAGATACACAGATCTAAATTCTCTTCTTAAGAAGTTTTTCATAAATTCATTTGTTACCCCTTCCCATGAGTCCTCATCCAAGCCTGCTTCTAAAACAGCTAGGGCCTCCTCAGTTCTTTCGTCTGGACCTCGACCCATTGCTGGGAAAAAATTCTCGGAATTAAATATTGCAGATAAGGAATTAAACATTTGAAGAGGGAAAACCTTATTAAACAATAGCTTGAATTCAACTGAGTCCGACATTTTGTTAACAAGACATTCTAGGTCATATGATTCGTCAGGATTAAATAAAGATAGTTCCGAGTCGATTGCTGAAACTTCTGTGATTACCAAAGGAATCACTATTGTACCATCTGAAAATATAAAAGATTTTTCAGTGCTCGAGAGGTTACCAATCGCTGAAGTTACTTGTTCTATTTCCCCTGTTTCCAAATGTCCTACCGGTAGGACAATGCTTATTCTTAGTCCATAATTTACATCTAAATTTCCAGTAGTTCCAGTGGGCTGAGGTGTTGGTTCGCCTTCCAAGATGAATGAGCTATCATATGTGACTTTAAAGTCCTCAAACTCACTAGATCCAACATATTTTCTTAAAGAGTTTTGTAGCATTGCTATGTTAATATCGGATCCTTTATTTAATTCATTTAATTTTCTTATTGATTCTAGATTAGAAAAACCTTTGTCCATTAGTTCTCTGAATGATCCTTGATAAGTAAATTCTAGATCTCCGAAATAATCAGACATCATTGCAGACGAATCCACGTTAGATAGTCTAGAAAGCTCTGTTTTGAATTCTGATATTGAATTTACACCATCTTGAAGTGGGGAGTTAACACCAGCTCTGCTTTTAGATCTAATGTATTTCTCGACAATAAATTTGACTTCTTCTCCAGCCGCAACTTGAGCAGAACTATTATTTACTTGGACACTTGGAACATCCCCAGGTTTTTCGGTACCTAGTTGCTTGTCTAAATAAAACTGATTGTAGCCTATGTTAGAGTTAGTGTTTTCAAATATCGATTTCAACCCTACAAATGCTTTGTTCATATTTTGTATATACGGTTTATCATTGAGTCCATTAAAAGCAGTTTCACTTAATCTTGCTGCTTCCATGAAAATTAATTCATTTAAAACTAATGTTGCCTCTTTTTCATACATTCTTATGGCAAATAACTTTGTAAAAAATTTAATCTTCTTTACAGACGCCATTCTGATCATACCAATGTCAATGCGCGAATCAATAGATCCGGACCCAAAATAATTTTCTTTGTCATCAGCCAGTCTGAAATCCATTCCATATATCGCCAATGATGCTGGTCGGGTGAGCAATCTCTTTCTATTTTTTAGGAGGGGTCTGTTTTTCAAGTCTCCAACTATATTCTTCATTCTTTTCTTAGTAGATCGGGTTACTCCGGAGTAAGCCATTTGACACTGAGATATTTCCTCTAATGCTTCTAATACTTCAGATGGTGGTTCGACCTCTCCTAAATCATACATTGTTTGATAGGATTGAACTGCTTGTTCTAAGAATGTGTACCAATATTTTTCTCTAGATATACTATTTCTTTCGTTGAATACGACTGCACCTAATTCTATCATTTCTGATTTCATGCTTTTAGTTATATATGCCGAAAAGGATTGATCGTAATTTTCCGGACTTAGTTGAACATTCGAAAAGGCCCCAATTCCCCGAAGAAAATATTCTCCAATATAGGCTCTAAGAGTAGTGCGTACAACAGAGTCCATTTTGGCCCTTGATTTATTCGATATCAACAACTTAAACGGTCTCTCCACAACACATTCTTTGTCTTTCGTCATTTCAGGATAGTTCTTTAGATTATTTTCCAAATACTCAACTCGATCCTTAATGTCGCGCAGAGAGAACATTGGTGGTCTCTTGGGGTCGCAACCCTCTTGACTTTCAAATGCTTTAATGGCAAACTCAAGCCAACCACTAAATTTTCGTGGTTCTATAGTATATGGAGGATTAACATATCTACCTCCATATATCTCGGGACTTAAAACTTTAATCCTATCATGATCATAGTAGCCTAATATTTTTTCATCTTCACTTTTGTCATATGGAGATCCATCTGGATTTAAATATTCAAAGTCTCCTTTTACAATGTTATCAGATTCATAGCCAAATAAATAACCGGTTGATACTCCGAGTGGGTTTTCTTCTGTGACTGGTCTTGTTACAGATGCTTCAATAACTTTTCTTGACAAACTCTCAAATACATCGTTGTATAATTGTGAATGGTCTTTTTGTATAGGAAATCTTGACTCAATTAGTTTTTGAAACACCTCTTGTCTCAAAGGTTTGCTCAATGATCCGACTTGAACACCTATGGAGTCTAAAAAATTGATCTCTGATTCTGACATGGTATCTTGTGGGATAGGTAAGACATAATCTTCGGAGACAACCTCAGCCGAACCTAATCGTTGTATGATTTGAAAATCATATGAAAAATCATTGTTCTTGTCTAGATTTACAAATCTTTGTCGCGACTTGTAATATGATTCATTCTCCCCTTCTTCGAAAAGTGCTGAGAAGCTACCGGGTAGGTTATACGTTTGGTTCTCTAACAATTCATCTCTCAATAGAATACCTACAGTTTCAGGATAATCACCAATAACCGAGCCACCTATATCTGTCAGGCTAGCCATGACGGCTTTTCCAATCACTCCTTTGGTGTCAAAGGTTGTATTTCTTTCATCTTGAGAATTGCCATAATTTGGATTAAAAAACTTTTTAAAATTTCGATACACCCCTTCGCGAGTGTTATCCCTAGCTCTTAAAGCGTTACCAAATATACCATTTCGACCATTAAAACTATACATCATCATTCTTAAGGTCAGTTCAAATGTTTGGTTGTTTAGTGTTTTAGCTTCATCTTTCGACAACTCGCTTTCGGATACGTCATTAAAAAGATTTTCCGGATTACAGACATCCTTGAGTGCTTCGTCAGTTATTGCTCCAATAAAAGGACCTTCTGGGTTATCCAAATTTAAAGCATCACCGATGGTTTGCTCCAAAGCTTCTAAAACTTCTTCGTTTAGTTTAGCAACCTTGTTGGCAGCTTCTTCAGGCGTTATAGTGGAACTTAAAACTTCCTCTTGGGCCTCTTGTGGAGACAAACCCATATTCTGTAATTCAATGATTCTGTTGGCAGCTTCTTCAGGTGTCAATCCCATGTTCTGCAACATTGTATTTCTCATGTCGTTCCAAGCTTTCAATTGGTTGTTTGTTAAACAAAGTTGTGCCGTAAGAGGCAAATTTGGTATACCAGCGTCTAACATTTCTCTAATTCTAGTTCTATCATCATCCGGCAAATAGCTTTTAAGATTTCTAAAAAATGTTGCAACTTGGCTTGGGGTCCCTAGTAAAACAGCCATTTCTGGTGCTAAAGCGTTTATGGCGTTGGCAATCATTTTGTTAACTCGATCATCTCCATCAACCACTGCTCTCAATATCTCATCTTGAGACACTACTGAGGATATTATATTAGATATTTTATCACCAGATCCCTCATATACTCCTCCATCAGGGTTTAATCCGGATTGATTACCGTAATTTGCTAGAGCTGGTTGGAACAATCCATTGGCTAGTTCGTTTGCCCTACTTTTACCAGTATCTGGATTTATGGAGCCGCCACAAAACAATTCATCTAATGCTTTTTCAAAGTTATCTCTTGCGCCTGATATTAGATTTCCGTTTTGTACACCTTCGGCAACAAATGCGCCAATAGCACCTATTGTCTTACAGAGAGCATCTTCTAGAAAATTCATAACTCGTTTTAGTAAATTTATAGCTATCTTGGACACCAAAGATACAATGGCGTTTCTAAAATTATCTCCAAATTGCTTTTCTAAATTATACCTTAGTGATAAACTTGGGAAATTAATGTGAGGTAATCGCATGTTTATCTCAGGATCACACACATCAAGAGAAAAAGACTTCATGAAGTCCGTGGCTGGTGGATGAAACAAGGGAGGGTGTGGACAAGATTTTAAGAAGTCTGATATGAACCCAAAGGCTAAATCTGCTCCCGGAAACTGATTGAGTATCTGTATCAACTGATCTACGTTCATCAAGTCTAAAATATAATCAATTACAAAGTCAAATACAACATCGTATACCGCATCGATTTTGACTCCCATATTTGTCTGTTGGAAGGCTTTACTGATTCTTTCGTTTGAATTTAGAGATCTTTCCAATTCTTCCTTAGAATCTCCTCGGTCATAGTCTCCAAAAAGATCAATCGTTTTTTCAAGCTTTGTGTTGGCTTGGGCAAATGTGTCCGCTCCTTTAAGATATGATCTTCTTGCGTGTTTAATAACTTTTTTTACGTAGCTTTTTTTATTTCTATACTCTTTCTTCTCGACATTTAATTCTCCACCTTTGTCAATGTAATTGGCTGGGAATTCTACTGTTCCAAGCGTGGAGGGTGGAAATGCCTGAACTTTTTGTTTTGGATTCGTAAACAAACCTTCATCATAATCATATTCTATAAGATAATAGCCTCTTATTGTTTCATAAATTTGTCCATCGCCAATATTATTTTTAATAAAATCTTTATCTTCTTGAGTTATTTTGGGATCATTTAGAGGATCATATGATCTTTCAAACGCTTTCATTAGTGCGTTTGGTTTTGAAAAACCAACAATGTCTTTCACAGATGCGCCTTCTTCAGACTTTATTCCAATCAGTTGTTCTAAATTAATGTTGCCAAATTGTTCAGACAAAGCTGTATTTAAATTTTCTCTAAAAGATAGCGGTAGAGCATTGAGGAACAACCCTAGAGTATTTACATTCATAAACTCCATTGCTTTTTCTGCCATGAGGTCGTAAAAATCTTCGATTGTGACACCACCCAAGAGACACTTAAGCATTTCACCAGTGAGTTTGCTCATTCCACATAGGCCAATGGTGTTTAGTATGACCCTTTCATCTTTCACTCCAGCAGCATCATCTTCATTTGGTTCGGTTCCAAATAGATAATTTAGAAAACCATTTTCTGGGTTAAATGCCTCATTGTACGATTCTTTCATTTCTTCCCAATCGGCATTGTTTTTAAATTTTGAGCCCCAAGCGTTTTCCATTAGTTCAAATCTTGTCTCAGCATAGTCGGCGGCAGACGATAACAGCTCCATTTTTGACCTAACTTTGGAGATTGCTGGTGGGCCTTCTTTCTTTTCCTCAGCATCGTTTTTGTAGTTGTACTTTGGGCCTTTGTATAGATCTGATAAGGACCCTACCAACAGAAGGTTCTCGGCTTTGTCCCAGAAATTATCTCTATTTATATTCCTTAATTCATTGTCTTCACTCAATCCGGATGTCAAATTCTGTAATGACTCAATTTTATCGCGATAATAATTGTTAATAAAACTCTCTCTATATTTCGAGGTTGTTCGTTCTTTTCTTAAATCTTCAGAAGTCTTCGCTCGGGCTTGATTCTTTTCAGTTGGTTCTCTCTTTTGATTTATTGATCGACATGCTGATTTGTAAGCATCGTTTTCCAACACTTTAAAGAATGACAAAGTTTCTTTAGCTAAAAAATCAGCGACTTGTCCACTACCAAAACCCAACGCGTTGTCAAAAAGACAGCTTATACTCCTATAATCCTCTTCTGTAATTTTTTCATAGTCGCCATAGTTCGCAACCAATGGCGGGTGGATATTGTCCAAAGCGAACTCGAGCCATGGCTTTGTTTCCTTAGCAGTAATATCATTTATAACTTGATCAAAGTTTGCAAAAAAACTAGATATTGTTTCAAATCCAGGCTTAAGAAGTTGGAGAGCTTCTCCTTTTACTTTTAACTTTGTATACTCTTCTTCACAACTTTCATCTAAAACATAAATGGATTCTATTACAAAAGGTTGATTTTTCTTAAAAATAAACTTTATTTTCCTATATCTTTTTCTAATAAGACTTGGATAATCTATTCCCTCATAATTGTTTTCCCGTAGCGTTATATTGAGAAGCCGGCGAAATGTAGCTAAACTCTTTCTTATTGATAAAAACTGGACTCTGGTTATTGTGTCGCTTTCGTAAACTAGTGTTATTCCTTTGTTGTCTCCAATTTGGTGAGCGGCGGCATAAAGCATGTCATAGACCCTGAGTGCTGTTCCTAATTGAATTGTCTTTTTGTATAAGTCCTTATATTCTACTATGGCTTCTTCGGGAGGGGTTAAATCTTTATCCTCGTCTTCTTCGCCCTCATCTTCCAAATCTGGTATTTGATCAAAGTTAAAAGAAGGAATTGCGATCAAATAAGCCTTACCTAAAAGTTTAGCATTAGTGCCCTCGGTAGTATTTACAATTGACGCAACATTCTTTAGCGACTCAATAGTGCCGTTATTTAAAAGCTTGTCAAATTGTATCAATATTTTCTTGATTCCAAGATTTATTGCTGCTTTTCTAATTTTCTTTTCAGATCCGGATACCCTTTCTCTTTCTGCTTCGGATAGATAAATCCTGATGTGATACTCACAAAATTTTTCATTTAAATAAGCCTCTTCGATATTGTACCAATAATCAGGTAAAGAAAAACTATCGTTTGGAAAACAAGAAGGACACAACCTCTCGTCAATTGGTTGTTCGACAACTATTTCGTCACATTCATTCTTTTGAAAGTCAGAAAACTTTTTTTCAATTTTAGCCATACTTCTTCCTTAAGTCGTAAAGACAAATTTGCTATTAATAAAGTCAGATCCAAAGTCTGGATTTAGATAGTTTATTTTCATAAGTTCTAAGTCTTTTGTGATGGCAGTGCGCTCTAACATATTGTTTCCGCAGGTGGTTGCGATACCAGGAAAATAAAGAGGGTGAATCACAGATGGACTAGTTGGACCGGCAGCAGTCATATAAACAGATTGCATCATACTATTGTTTAACATTATTATATTAACGGTGTTTTGAGCAACCATCGATGTGAGTTGTTGAATTTTTGTCAATGTCTCCTCAAGTAGAGACGCCAAATTGTCACCTTTTGGAAGGGGTTGTAATTTTCTTCTTTGACCATTTGATTTGCGAAAAGGATCAAGCATATTAAACGATCCCACCGTATCATCATCAGTGTAGTTACCGGCAATTAAAGATATTGTGCCAACAACTTCGTTTGTACCACCAGTGGACAAAGTTTCTCCACCGTTTCCAAAACCTTCAAATTTTGCTCTACCAGTTACAATCTTAACATCGCCTCTGGCATGCATTCTTAAGGTGTCTGCTTTTAAAGCAATTGTGGAACGACCTATGCCTTGGTCGCGAGGTCCTGGTGCTAGTCCCATATAAGCGTCAATGTCTGATTTTTGACTTATATATAGGCGTGCCGCATCCGTTGCGAAGCTTGGGTTTACAATAGTGTTTTTATTTGGAGGAGTTCTTGTGCCATTGTTGTGTCTATATGAGGAAGCTACACCGGCGATGATATCTATCCTGCCTGCTTGGGTTGCTCCTTTTCCTCCATATCCAGACCTTGTAATGCCAGGCCTATCTCTTCCTAGAATAATAAAAGAATTATTTTCTCCATTTATGACTCTCTCTGCTTGACCATACTCAACAGTAGGTATTGCTTCAAGTATTGGTTTTTGACCAATTCCTTGATATTTTCCATTTTTCTTGCTTTGGTTTACTAATTCTTGATCTTCATGTTGTCCTTGTTTTTTTTGTGACACTAAAACACCTCGCCCATGTTGTTCATTTCTGTTGCGACCATTCCTCGGAAATTGTCTAAATCAAAAGCTGGTCCGGGATCCTGTTTATCATCTTGGATATCTGAGTGTCCGACAATAGCTAAATATGGCCAGAGGTCATATTCCCTACAAGCCTTGGCAGCAAGTACAGCTGCTGTCTTGAGAGATTCAGCGCTATAAGGTTCCCACTTTCCATTATCATCTGCGTCAGTGACTTTGTATCTTGTAGCTTTTCTTTCAGGTGGATAATTTGGAAAACTTCCGGTGACCCAGTCCGTTTTTGCCGGTACACCTGTTCTTTCATACCCAACATTACATAAGGCTAATCCAATACTATTGCTGTTATAAACCCTATCATTCCCGCCGCAATGGCTTATTTTTTTATCCAAAGGGGCAGATTCATAATATGTACCGTTCCTATCGACTATTATATGATACCCATAGCCTTTGCCATTGGTGTTTTCATCGTTTAATACAGCCTTTTTACTACCTATGGCAGCACTATAGTGTATGACTATAAACTCAACATCTTTGGTGCGATCACCTACGATATTTGACGACAGACCGTTTTTAGTATAATCAGCAACTGTATCTACCTTATCTGTTCCTAAAACAGAAGGGCTTCCCTTGCGGAAGGTTGATTGTGTCGTTACAGCAGCATCTTGCGCTGAGGATAACAAAGAAGTATATCCATTCTCATATTCAGTAGCTGAAGGTTCAGTATATGTCAACCCTCTAAAGTCTGAATTAACAATGTTTCCTTGTGAAAAGTTACATTCAATTTTTTGACCAAAAGCGATTGGACTAGAGAATCGGTAATCATATGTTGACTTTGCCAAATACACTGAACCATACGCTTCGATTAATTTTAATAGTTTCTGTCTGTTATTCGCATAATCCAGCGGATCCGGCAAAAGAGATCCAAGATTGATCAGGGGCTTTACGATTAAAACCATTTGTCCAGTGATTTCGTCTACATAACCATCCAATGGGTGGGTTCCAGTTCCAGTATTGTTGTTTGTTGTTATTCCCGATAAAACAACAGCAGGAAAAGTTCCTACTGAGGCTTTGTTTAATGTACTAGTGTAGTAACTGTCCATCAAGTTATTCTGGAGGAAACTGAAGGAGTCGTTTATGGAATTTTCAAAAAATCTAAATAACTCTTGATTGACTTGTCCATGTTGAGTCATTACTTTTCCTCCGAGTTTTGAATTTGATTAAATATTTGTTCAAAATCTTTATCGGTCAACTCCTCGGTTTTTTCATTCTTAGACATTAACCCACACAGTTTTACAAGCTGCTCATTTGACCTCTGAAGCGTTTCTACATACTTCGCAAGGGTTTGGCCCATGTCTCGATGCCGAGACTGGTCTGTGGCCAAATATCGCATTGCGTCGTCAAGAAGTTCGCGAGTTGTTTCTCGGTCTCCCCTGATGTTGTCAATTGCTTCTTTTATAAATTTGTTACTGCTCATGTCAATAATTAGTCTCGCTTAAATTTTGCCGTTGTCCCAATCATGTCTGAACTCTTTGTAGCGAGAACGCATCTTATTCAGTTGGGTTACAATTTGTTTCGTATTCATACCTGTAATTTCTCGCAGATACAGGTAAATGGCTTTTTTGTTAAAAATTTCAATTTCGTCTGCGGATTCAAATAGAACGATGACGGCATCATATACTTTCTTTTCAGCTTCTTTGGTAAAGTCCACTTCCCACGTTGACATTTCAAACTTCAAATGTTCCATCATTTCTGTACGCATCTTTTTGTCTTGATATGATTGTCCCTTATCAATTAAATCTCTTTCAAGATCATAATCAACAGCTTCAAATGATATCTCTTTTTCAAGTCGCTTTTTGTTCTTTTTGACTTTGTGAATAAACCAATTCTTTGTAACGACAGAAAAGTAAGAGAAAGCCTTGGAGCCCTTGTTGGGATCAAACTTGGCAAGAATCGTTACAAGCCAACCTTTACATTCTTCACGGAGATCGTCAATATCAGGCAGTGATGTAAACCTATAAGTAAACACAATTTTGTCAACCATCTGCGAGAACGCAGGTTGGATAAGGCTCATATAAAGCTTTTCTTTCTCTCTTAAATCTTCAGTGTGACAGTATTCAACTATCGCGTCTTCGTGTACCTGTGTAAAGTACATGTTTTTCTTTTTCGGGGATCTCTTCCTCGGCATTTTTTTCTTCCTGTTCAATTTGATATTCTATTGGATCTGTTATTAATGTTGTGGATCCATATTGTTCTTCAAGTATTTCTCTTACAGCCCTTGTGTGTTCCATTAAGAACTCTAGAGTTTCGTCTCCATAAAACGAATCCAAAGAATACACTCTTTTTAAGTGCATTCCGTAGTTTCCAAGTATTTCAACTAAATCTCCTAAATTGTCTGAGATGTCGGCCAAATCTCTACTTTGCCAAACTGCTAATCTCAATAAGACAAAATTGACAACAACTGAGATAATGAGGGCAACTCCCATGACTATACTAATCTCCATCTTTATACTCCACTCTTTTTTTTCGCTCTTCCTTTAGAAGGGCTCTATTTTCCTCTATAGCGCGTTTTGTTTCCTCACCTACCCTCTCACCCTTTGAAACTTGTTCTCGATGAATATGAGGCATTTGTGGAACCCTCTTGATTTCTATAGAGTGACAGAAGCCACAAGTGTAATGCTCTTCAAGAATTCCATGTACGACATCAAACTCCTCAAGACAATCTAGACACTTATAAGTATACCTAGGCATTATTGAATACTCGTTTCTATATTTTGCTTCTTTGTCTCCGGTACTTCAAACGTTGGTGGGTTCATAACAAGCAGTTCTCCACTATCATCAACTTGAATTTCGAATCCTTGAAGTGTCGGAACAATATCGGTTTGTTCGATCAAAGACTTTTGTAGTGCCATCATGATTGCGCCGATGGCTTGGCTTGATAATTTATGATTCATTTTTTACTCCATATAAGTTTTTTCTAAAACTAAATTAATTTCTTTTTTTAATTTTTCTTTTATATTAATGTCTATATTTAAATCCTCTTGTTTCCAAGATAAAACTTTTTTGTGATTAAACACATAGTGACCAGATACTTTACATATCAAGTAATCGTAGAATTTAGTGTCCCAATAGTCAAGTCTATCATCATGCGGCATCCATTTCACCCACTTTTTACTATTGTAGCAAATTTCGAAGAACTCTTCTAGTTTCTGCATTTCGATATTGTCAATTAGATAATTGATCAAACTAACTGATTCTAAAACTCCAAATTCGGGTGCTATGTTGATGGCATCAAGACCTAGGGAGAATCTTTCTTCTAGCTCACTTGTTGTGAGGTAATCTCCGTTATGTTCTTTTGATAATAGATCAAATCTATGAACAACCTTGATCATCCTACTGGCTCTTTCTTTGTCAAAGGTTCCGATATTTTTGGTTCCAACTATTTTTGTGCCGAACTGTACAACCGCATAAACTATACTATTGAAGTTTTCGCCTAGCTCTTCTTTGACTATAGATAAGAACTTATCTAAATCTTCACTCGTATATCTCTCTATTGCTTCTTCTGTTCCTATTTCAAACTTAGAATCGCGGTTCTCCTCCAAGCATAACCTTATAACTCTACATGTCTCCAGTGCCACCTCGGATATGGTTGTAAACTTTTTCCATGGGTCGACATGAATAATGTCAAAACCAATTGAACTATCTTCCATTGTTGATACATCACCATCGTCCGGAGATTGCCCTTGAAGTCTCCCTCCATGGTCACGGCACACTAGACAGGATTCGTTATTGGATTTTACATAATCAAAGAACTCCTTTGAGGTCCAACCATTTACATACCCACCATCGTGTTCAACCTGTCTTCTAGACGGTATAAAACCTATGGGATAATGTTTTGACAACTCAAGCAAAACATCTACTATATTTTTAGACATTGGTCCAAAATAGATTTTTGGATATTTATTTAATTTCATTAATCCCCCTAAAAAGGTTAAATTTTCCAAAATAAAACAGGAATTTGTTCAGTGGATATTCGTGTAGTGGTGCCATGTTTATCCATATTATAGATGTCAGTATGTTTATTTTTTTGACATCAAATCCGTTTTCGAGACACCAACTATCGAACTTCTGTTTTGCTAGAAATAGTCTATAATTTGTCTTTAGATCTACTCTTATCTTACCATCACTTTCTATAATGTCATATAGTCCTGATTGTATATTGTGGTGGTTGAAGAATAGGTTATGATTTAATTTAGCTAGATCATAATAAATATCACCATATTCAATTGATCCATCAAAGTCTTGTCTCCAATCAATAAGTTTAAATCCACTTGAAGTTACTAGAATGTTGTCTAAAATAAAGTCTCCATGGAAATGACCCAACCATTCGTTCAACAACAAACTTTCGTTTATCGATGACATTAAGTCTTTCACGCTAGGGGTCGAGATTCCATTAATAACATTTGGATCATCTTTTTTGTTGATTTGAGACAGCAACATCTCTACTCTTTTGGCGGTTTTATTATAATAAAAATTATAGCAACTGTCTTTTGCTTGAGAGCCAAGGTTTTTACGATTAGACCACAAGTTATTGTTAGCCCAATTTAATAAATTAACTATTTTTCCCTCATCAATAACGTCAGCTGCTAAATCACCTTCCTCATACTCATATGAGTAGAAGTTTGATGAGTAGTCAATTATGTCTGGTACTAAACCATTGAGGTGGTTTATCCTTTCCACTCTTTTTTTGTTTATACCGGTATCTTTAAAGAATTTGACAACCCTATCTTCTAAGAAATATATTGCCTCTCTATCTTTATCTAGTACTGTATGTGTGGCTGGGAATCTAGCTCTGGTTTGATTTAATGAATCAATATTTCCAATATCGCACCATACATTGAAGTGTTTTAATTTAAATTCGACACTACTGAGTATAGAGTTGATTGCAATAGAATCGTTTAAAGTTGAATCATTTGGACTATTTTTATAAAAACTTCTCAGTGTTGTCCAAAATAATTCGTAATCTTTTATTCCACACAACCCTATGTATTCAAAATCATAATTGATTTCACCTTTAGGATTTATTTTTTTGACATTAGACCCCTCGACATTTAGCGTCGTATAATGAGAACTATTTGTTTTTTGATACCCACCGCACCAATTGTAATCCAAAGATGGTAAGTACTTTTCTGTCAAAGTGTCACAAGCATGGTATATGAATGGTTTTTGTAGGTATGGTTCAGCTTTCAGCATGCTGTAGGCCAAACTAGAACCTCTTCCTTCATACTTGTCAACCTCTATGAATACAAATGTGTTGGAAGGGTGAGCGATGGTCAAATATTGCTTAACCAAGTCTCCGTTGTGCCCCAATGTTATATAAAAACAAGCGTCATTTTCATAGCTGTTGATTATCCTCGTGATTATAGGTACATCACCAACACGAACAAGGCATTTGTTGGAATATTTGGTAAAGTCACCAAGCCTTGATCCAATTCCACTAGTGGTTATTAATACATTTAGTTTATCTTTGGTAGTCATCTTCCAACCTAACAATATCATCTTCTCCGAAATATGTTCCCAACTGAACTTCAATGAACACAAGATCTTCTTTGCCTGTGTTTTTGATTCTGTGTTTGGAACCAACAGGTACTACAATAACCGATTGTTCTCCTACTTGACTTTCTACGTCGTCAATTGTTACAGTACCGGTGCCTCGGACAACTACCCAAACCTCTGTTCTTTTGTGGTGATATTGATAACTTGGTCTTTGATTTGGAGAGACAATAATTTTTTTAACTTTACACTCATTTGAATCTAGTAAGTTCTCGTATGTTCCCCATGGTCTCTTTTCTTTATAGTTCGACATCTGCGACTCCTTTGTTTCTATCTACATTTATGGCGTAGGCGGTGTTTAGATCACTATTGCTTTTTCTATCGTTTATTATGTATCTTAATGCGCCGCCAAAACCCATAATTAGATCATCATAGCATATTCCCGCACGGCTTAATTGTTTTATTGTTGCCTCTCTGGCACTTTGTTTCCTGCCAGTTGTTATCACAATGTAATAACCTTTTGAGTCCCACTCTCTTAGTTTGTCGTGAGTACCTGGTAACACTTTGAGTTCCAAGTTTGGATCTTGTATAGATATTGGATCATTGTGCTCCACTAAAGTTCCATCTAGATCACAAAAAATTGTTTTTGATTTATTATTTTGCATATCTTAAAAAATCTCCCGTACATCTGCTGGGTTTGTTATTTCTAAAAGACCACTATAATATGGACCTGTTCGGCGTTCCATAAACCTTGTGCTCTCACCCTTGCCAATTCTAATAACATAGTTTACTTTATTTGGCGAGTTACCATCTTTTGAAAATTCAGCAGAGGTAGTTTTGTATTCAAAGTTTTGCTCTTTTCTCAAATTTTGTGTAGAATTCCAATTAACCTGAAGGGTTATGTCTAATACGTTACCCATATCTTTGTCATAGACAGAGAAATCAAACTCATCCATCATTTTTATAATTTCAGACATATGAAGTCTAAATTTTCTTCCGTCACTTAGGGTGCCGTAAATGCTTCCGTGACCTTCAGAAAACTCAGTGAACTGTAGGTGTCTTATTTCACTACCGTTGATCAACTCTTTCATTTGTCCATGTCGTCTTGAATTCTCAACACAACCAGTTTTGTCTTTTTGAATACTCACACTTTCTCCTTATAAAGTTTTACTATAACCAAACATTTCAAAATCACGACTGTACAAGTTTTGAACTCTCTCAGTGGCTTCATTATCGTAATATGTTCTATAATCCGCATGTTTTCTAACTTGGGCCCTGACCATTGGTCTATAAGGTATATCAGCACAAAAACACAGAGTCTGCCAATCTTCATCTATTGTCTCTACTTTTCCAACAAAATTTACACCAGTCCTAAAGCCACTTGGAGTCTCCACGAGACTTGATTGAGATTGTAAATGTAAATGCCTAGGTACGCTATTTACAAAAATACTGTCTTTTGTCATAACAAAGTCTTTAAAGTTTTTATTTAGATTGTACTCACTCTTCTTATCATTCCAAACAGACACAAGTCTGGCATAAGGATTTCTGACGAATATGAATTTATAATATTCGTCTAATTCTTTATCTGCGATATTGTTGACCCATTTAGAAAATTGATTTGGATTGTCTTTTTGTATAATCCAGCCGCCCATTGGTTGTAGGATTACTCTGAATATAGAGGTGCCAGCCGCCTTACCGGGTTTAAAATAGATTAATTTTTTAGACGGATTGACGCAAATACTTCTTTGTATGTCACTATCAAATTGTCTTTCATTAAACTTTAGGCCAGCTGGTCCGCCGAGTCTGTAATAATCTGTTATCGTATTAACCATGAAATACTACTCCATATAATTCCATACAACACACTTCATTTTTGGCACAAGTTTTTCTAGCTCTATCCTTCAAATATAGAAACAGTTCTTGATCGTTACATACACTAGTGTACAGATCCTCAGAGTCTAACATGATATGTTTGATTGGGTTATTTTTCAAAATGCCATTTAAGTTTACCACACCTTCCCATGTTTCAATCTTGGGGATGAAGCTGACATGTTTTGGTAACGTGCTTACGATCATTTTCGTTTCTGAGTCTGTCTCTATGTTGGAAACAGCAAAGTACTTAATGTTCTTATGTTTATTCATTATCTCTAAAGCATCCGGAATATGTAGAGAAGGGGTGGGTGGCTTGGTTCGACCTTTTGGGTAATCCAAAAATACGTCATATGGGACATCAACAAATTGCTCTAATTGTTCACGATCCTTTACGTGAGCCATATTAATTCTAACAACAACATTTTTCAGGTTCTTAAATTGAGGTAGTTGTGTTAAGTGGTTTGAAATTAAAATCATTTTATCTCCTTATTTTTTGAAAAATCAATTACTTCATCTAGACATTCGTCAATTGGTTTGTTTTTTAAAATCAAACCATCATACTTCTTGTCCGGTTCATCTGTTTTTAATTTATAATCGTTTTTTCCTATTTGCATATCTTTAGTTGCGTAGTGTTCACGACCTCTTACCACATCTGTCCACAAGTAAACCATGGTTGGGTCCAAATCTTTTATTTGTTCTCTAGATTCTAGATACGGAGCCACTACCGACACAATTACCACAAAGCCTTTTTTACTTAAGAACCTGATTATGTCATTGACTTGTTTCATGTTTCTTTTTCTTCCTTCTGGTGTGTAATCTTTATTATTAAATATTTCACGCATTTCATCGCCATCTATCCTAGCTGTTTTCAAACTAGGGTCTTCATTTAGCAAACGTTTCTCTAGAGCATTAGCCAATGTTGTTTTACCAGCTCCGGGTTGACCATAAAACCAATAGATCATTTTCCCAGCCCTCTTCTTATGTTTGTTGCTGATATGTTTTTGATATCTTCCGGTGGAACATGTTCTATGACTTCATACCCTACGGTTCTACCATAGTTTACTGATTCGATTGGTGGAATGGAAATGACTTTTACTAGCCCTTGTTCTATTTCGTTGGCAAAAATGCTAGAAATATTCTCCACAACTTCATCAATTTTAAATGGATTTTTTTCAGGTTCACTTTCGTGAATATCCATTGCTGCTATGAGTATTTTTTTTCCTAACTTAAGCCTTTGTTCAATTAGCCAGTGGTGTCCGTCATGAAATGGCTGAAATCGCCCGACAAACATCGAATATCTTTCTTTGTTTTGCATTTATATCTCCTTATTTCTTAGCATTAAAATACTTGTATCTTAAAAGACAATGATCCGATGTTGGATCTGTTATAAACTCCATGTCTTCAAAAAGATTGTTTTGTTGAATGTGATAAAGTGCCAATTTATGATTAGAGACGAGTGGTGCTTGTGGACACCGATTTGGCAACATATAGTCTCCAATTTTATCAAATAAGTCTTGAAAAACTTTTATTCTTTGAGGAGCACCTAAGAACCAAAGGTCTAAGATACCTTCTCCATCATAAGGGAAACCCCTTCCAAACTTCTTAAGATCTTTTGTTTTTCCAGCTTTTTCTAATAGATAAAACATGCCACGACCATCATCAAAGATGTCGTAACAACTATCATACCTAACTCCTAGCCATCTGGATATGTACAACTTGTCTTTGGAGAGGCTCTCAAAGACAAATGGTTTTTCCAGACCCAAATCAAATCTAGACAACAATACAAAATCATATTCCTGTTCTGATTCGGACAATAGTTTCAAAACTTTTTGAGTAGACCGCCACCGGCTATAGTGATTTTGTCTACGGTTTGGTTGTTGAGGGTGATCTCCTTTAACGTGATTTGGTATTTCAAACACTTCTTGTTTTTCGATGATGCTACCTTTTGGTTTATAAAGATTTTGGATTTCTTCTTCAAAATCTGTTGACCAAGTATGTAAAAACACATCCGTATCATATTTTGACATGAGATTTTGTTTGTATTTTTCATATCCTGCTTCTAAGATCTCTAAAGAACTTGATTTTGAGCCAGCTTTTGTCGTCTTGTTTCCAACAACACCGTATAGACATAGAGCTATCTTCATATTATTGTTGCTCCTTTGCCAAATCTTTAAAAATTTCTAACGCCTTGTTTCTTATGATCACTAGTTCTTTTGCTATGTTATCTGGTGTCATGTTCCACCAGTATTCATGAGCAACACCTATGAGTCTCTTATTGGCTATAAAATTGACACCCATCAATTTTGCTTCTACAGCTATCCTAGGTGTTGGTTCCGGGTGATCCGTCATAAAAACTAAATTCTTATATTGAGACAAGATAGAAAGAAACTCGTTATTGTTCGGATGTGAAATTAGATCAAATTTTAAACCTTTATTTTTGCACCAACTAATAGTGTCCATCATTCTTTTGGTAGGATTATTAGATTTTATTATGGCATAATCTCTAATTTTTTCGTTCTTATTTAATGATAACAAAAGATCTATCTTGTCATCGTCAAATAGACTACAATTGATATTGATTATATTATCCATGTCAAGATTTTTTTGAAAAATTTGTCTGTGCATTTCAGATAGGCATATGATAGCTTTTGCGTTCTTATAAAAACTATAGTTAATAATCAAGTCGTTTGGTGCCTTAAAATTGGGAAATTGTTTAGGGTTCCTATTGCTTAAAAACTTGTAGTCGTGCTCGTAGAAAACATAGTCAACCAGAGCAAAGAAAGGAACCAGCTGCGTATTCAGGTTCGCAAAGTTGCTGATGACAAATAGTTTATCTGGGTTGCTGGTAATGAGATCTTCTGTTACGTCGCCACTGTTTACTTTGCTGTGTAAGAGGTTTTCGTTTTCCAACATCTTTATCAAAGTATCATCATTGATCTCGGCGCCACCAGTTAATTGGTCAGCGAAAAAATCAGCTATAAAAATTATTTGCTTCATAGTTGTTCCAATCCTTCCAACTCTGCTTCCCAAGCAACTAATTCGGGGTCTGGTTTATAAATTGAATCACAAAATTTTTCAAATAAAACATTATCACTAAAATTTGTGTTAACATGGTCTCGCAGCTCTTCTGCCTGTTTTGTAAATTCTTCGTGCTTTGTAAGCATCATGCGTAGTGACATCTTATATGATCCTTGATCGGCATAAGCCCATTGAGAATTAGGTTCGATTACGCCTTCCCAAGCAGCATGTTGCTGGACTTGTTTGATCTCATGTTTAACTTTTAAAAATTTATCTCCAAGAAAATCCGTTTGTCCGGACCAGTCAACAGATATAATTGGAAGACAAAGTCGCGCAGCCTCAAACATCGGCAACCCAAAACCTTCTCCATGAGAAATGTTGATCATAGCTTTTATTTTATCATGCTCATAAAGGGCTCTCATTTGCCCTTCAGAGAGATCTCCGTGAAGCAGAGACACAGAACACTTGCGATCAGAATAAGAAGCTAGAATAGCCCTTAGGGACCTCTCAGTGTACTCTAAATCGATACGAGAATTTCCTTTAGTATTTGTCTTAACAATTAAGCCGACTTCTTGATCAATAAACTCTTCGACAAACCATCTAATTGTATTTTCTAAATTCTTTCGAGGACCCATTTGAGATATACAAAGAAAATTGAAATCATGTTTTGGGTCGAACCCTACAACATCCTCAGTGCTTTCAGATAACTGAGTGTTTTCCCAAACAACTTCGACTGGTGTTTCTAGTTTGTAAGGAAATGTTTCCCCAGTTTGTTGATTTTTGGCTTCGGCAACTGTATTGATATAAGTATTTTTAGCGTGATTAGAGACAACAAGTATTTTATCCATCTCGTTGCCTTTCTGAAGCCATTGCGGTGCTACTCTGTCAGTTTCTATTCCAGCGGTATAGCCAATATTTACAGGGCATAGTTTCTCAAACTCATTCGGAATTGTAATTTGTAAAGAAATATCTGGTTGTAATTGACGTTGTTGAACTCTCACTTGTGTTTCCAAGATTCTTTGATCCATCCACTCTCTAAATTCTGATTCTTCCCATATCCATCCGGTTTGGCCCCAATTAATTGGTTGAATGTATATGTCAAATAGATCTTCTCTAGATCTTAAGGCTCGAAGTGCAAATCTAGACTGCTCTCCATAGCCAGATTGGGACAATACTGGTCCCCGTACAAAAATTTTCTTTTTCATTTATTCTCCAAAAATTTATTAACAAGCCAAGAGGATGATTGTGGCTTATCTTTTCCGCCGATTCCCCAAAGCATTTGAATTCCTAGTTTGTCACACATGTCCATTTCTGGTGTGTTATCTTTCTTGCGATCTCCACCGTTTGCAAAGGCTGCTGGTCTTGTTTTGGCAATAGCGGTACACGCAGTATTATCTGAATCATCAAAGGCAATTGTCAAACTAACAGATTCAAACTCACGGATGATTTCTGCTCTTTCATTCCACGGCATAAATACATAACCTTTCTTTCTCATTAGCCAGTCATCAGAGTTTATTGCGACAACAACATCTCCCCATTTGGCAGCTTCTTTGAACATTCTTACATGGCCAATGTGTGGAGGATCAAAGCCTCCAGAAACCATAATCATTTTCTTCATTTGTTTTCCATCCTTTTTAGTTCAATAGATGTATAGAGATACTTTTTTCCACGGATATTGATTTGATATTTTTGAAAACCCTGTCTGTCATACTCAGCTTCACCGATAACGAGCCCGATATGTCCCTCAGCAGTCTCTACTAAGTCGCCGATGGTAAAAGAGTTCGCTTTTATGATGACATCAGGATGGACGTTATATGTTATCTCTTCATCATAAAGAGCATCTACATCAGAGTCTTTGGGGTCCAACGAGATGCGTCCATAATTTTTTGTGTTACTATTTTTCATGCGACTTCTTTAAATACAATTCCATTGTATCCCTTCCTAGTATCCCAAGATCCGTGCTCTTCGTGGACTTGGAGCATTGTATCGGCCCATTGTTGGCAGAAGTTTTCAAACGAATAGTTTGCTCTAACGTGGCGGTGACCTTGTTGCCCCAATTCTTGTCTTCCTTCTTCTCCAAGGTAATACATCTTGTCCAAAGCAGCGTGAAAAGATTCTTTACTAATTCTATCTTCATAAATATAAGGCACCTGTTGTGACCCGATAACAGCTTTAGATGACGGAAAAATAGCTACACCATTTTCTCCCTCAGGGCCTATAACTTGTTCTTGTAAGCCACCAGTCATATTGGCTATAATTGGAGTACCAGAAGATAACGATTCTAAAGTAGCAAGACCAAACCCTTCAGCATCAGAAATATTGATAGTGACATCGGCCATGGTGTAAAAGCTACCCATTTGTTCTAATGGAACTTTTTGTGTTGAGAAGAGAACTTGACGGTTGGAAACGAGACCAAGTTGTTCTACAATTTGATTTAGATCTTGACCATGAGGGTCCCCGGGTTCGGTGTGCATAATTAATTGAGCTTTTTGATGAAGATCTCTCTTGTCTAACCACTCCTTCCACCACCACAATAGAGTTCCAGATTGTTTACGTCTAGCATTTCTGTTGTTCCAGAATGCTACAAATCTGTCTTTGTCTTGTTTTAAGAGTTCTTCTCTTAGTTTGTCTCTATCCTCTGATAGAGTGGGAAAGAACACATCTTCTCGAACCGCATGTGGTATATACTTCAGAGGTACGTCTGGTGCTACTTCTTTAACAATGTCTCGTGTAAGTTTTGATATTGCCACAATTAAATCATTTGACTCGTAAAACTTTCTATTGAAGTGTGGGGCTGGGAAATTATCCCAAACGTGATAATATACAATTGGTATCAAAGGTCTTATTTCATTTTCTATTTGCCAAAGCCACTCATAGAATCTAGGGTCCGTCATCATCCATAAAATATCAGGTTTTTCGTTCCTGAGTATTGATCTGATCATCTCTGGTGTTCCATATCCATCAACTGGTATGATTTTCCAATCCTCTTTCCATGGATCAACCAACTTTGGAGTATAATCGTGGTGTTTAATGGCGCCGCCCAAACTTAACACTTGAAACTTGCCGGTCTTTAGCAATGCTTCCATGACATATTTTGTTTGCGTTCCAACACCAGAAGGTGAAAGCGGATGGTCGCTTAAAGTTAAAATTTTAATTTTCTTTGACATATCGTATCCTATCGATTTTTTCGAGGCAAAAAAAAGACAACCTCATCATTACCCACATTATAACATGGGAAAAACGGGTTGTCAAGTATTTTTTAACTTTTTTTAATTTATTTTATCTTTTACAGTGTTCAGTGTTGCTAAACGGGCATCTAGCGCAAGAGTTTCGGTTCTTGATTGTAATACCTTTGTTGATTAAATTACAAGCATTGGTGAGAACCTTGAGAGCATTTGTTGTTTTCCGAGGTCCTGATGTTACTCGGAAGATTTCAACGTTGTCAGCTTTTGCTGTTCGCTTGAGAAGTCCAAAGTATGTCTCGACCATTTCAGGATCGATGTCATGCTTCTCGCAAAAGAACTTCTTGTAAAGAGTTAATTGGTAGGTTGTCATTGGTTCGCTTTTGCGTTTCATGTCCCAACCCCAAGAGCAAGACTTCCAGTCAATAATATGATACTTGCCATCCGGCGTCTTTACAACAAGGTCAATAAAACCTTTAAGATAACGTGTGAATTGCAGCTCCGAAATTGGCTCATAAAGCGTTTCTTCGGAAGAGTATACCTCATAGCCCGGAAAGAGTTCTTGAAGGGCAGGAAAGACCTTGTGGAAGATCTCACGGCTTTGTTTGCGCATATCGACGATCATTTTGCTATCAGGTTTCTCATTGAGATTCTTTAATTCATCCAAGAAAGCTAGATCAAAGTATTCGTTATAGTTTTCTGGTTCAAGATTGCCGAGGGCAGATTGTTCGCATACGGCATGTATGGCTGTTCCGAAAGCTGTGTAGATATTTCCTGTGAAGCCAGCGATTCCATCTACGTATTGTAATTTCCACTTGTGTGGGCACTCAGTAAAGATTTTTAATTCTGAATAAGAAATGTGTTGTTTTGACATACGTCCTCCGTGTATTTATAATGTAACACGTTGAATATTGTTTGTCAAGTATTTTTGTTAATTTTTATTCTATATCTTTTTGATTCTCTTAGTTTTTCCTTGGGAATCTCGAATCTATGTTTACCAGTAGGAATCCACCAATCATACTTCTTTTTGGAGAATCTACAGTTAAAACTTCTTTCGCCAAGCATCAAGCCTTCCATGATTCTGTGGTATCCGTCAATGACTAGATATTTGCCGGGCTCATCTTCTATCTCTTGGATTACTACTGGTGCGTTTGGAGTTTCTGAAAGTATTCCTGCTTTGTAATGCAGGTAGGCAGTAGCCATGCCTTTCTCAAGGCTGTCGTCACCATTATATAGGACCAAATCGCTTATGTGTTTTTTCATAGTTCCTTTACAAGCTTCGCTAAAATTTGTTTTACTTTTGCGTATTTTGTAGCCATCTGCTGAACATCTTGTTGGGGATCATCAACAGCCATTGTTTTTCCGGCTAGAGTATCGTCATCCAAAGCATCTCGCTCATCTTGCATTCGAGCAAACTCTTCATCAGACACTGCCGCTGTTTTTCCGGCCAATGTATCTCCGTCCAACTCGTCTTGCTCGAGAACGTTTTGTATCTCTTCTTTAATAATTTGTCTAAGCATTTGTTTATTGATCTTCATCTTTAAGTTCCTTTATTAGTAGAGCAAGAGTCTTGTATAACACAGGACACAATTGCTTTAATCTATCTTTGTCCCCAATAAATAGTTCCTCAAATCCTTTTGCCCAATACTCACTTACCGAAGTAGCGGCATAGCCTGAAGGAAAAATGTTGTTTCATTATGTGTCCTCCATAATATATTATTACAACATATTACAAAGGCTTTGTCAAGTTATTTTTCTAATATTTCTTTTATAGTTGATCTAATGATTGGTTTGAGGGCTTCTTCGAGTTCAAATCTAAATGGGTCAAGTGTAGGCCATCGGTTCTTATCGCTAGATTCGTCTTCTTCCTCAGCTGGTTCTTCTTCCTCAGCTGGTTCTTCTTCTGTGGCGTCATCGTCAAAAAATTCACCACCACTGGGTATAACCGGTGCTTCGTCAGACATATAGTCATCGAAGGCGCCAGATGCTTTTTTAAACAAATTTCCAATCTTACTAAACATTCCCGGACTTTTTTCAATTGAGGGAGCCGCACCTTTAAAATAAAATTTAACAAACGCTTTTCCATTATTCTTGTCAGAAAAGAAGAAAATTAAAGCGTCTCTTTCTTTAGATGAAAAGTTGGCTTTTACAAGTTTCTCAAAGTTTATTCCTTTGCCGTCTTTCATAGTTTTTAAAAAGCTATACATGGCTTTCTTGTCTTGTTGTCGAGAAGCTTTGCTTTCGTTTACACTGTCTTTTCTGTACTTTTGGTCTTTGATGATTTTCGCGAATCTTTGAAGAACTTGTCCAAGCTCTGAGTTTGGATTATCCCATCTTCCTTCTAGAGGATTGTCTATGCCGGCTTCTGAATCAACATTCGCATCAAGTTCTTTGAATATTTCATCAACAATATCTGGGACTTTGTTTATATCAACTTGTGATAATTTTAATTTTCCTTCTTCGTCCAAGATATCTTTGTAGTTTTCCTTTAGTTTCTTGATAAGGTCACTAGTCATAATGGCTTGTTCCCCAGGTGTGCCAGTTAGTTGCGCAATCGCTTTATACATTGTTTTAACAAAAGTTTCCACACCATATTCAATTGACTTGGTGATTTGTTTTTTCAACAATTTATCAGCATTCGCGTTTCTTTTTTTGAGTGCCATCCAAGTACCAAGCGCGGCAACCGTGACAACACCAAGAAGACCTCCGGCAAGAGCAGACATTCCTATGCCCATACCGGATGCTTTTGCGAGTGCTGGTACCCAAGGAAGCACTGCTAGATCTATCTCTTGAAGAGGCAAGGCTTCACCATCTGGAGAAAACTCCTCGCCTGTATCTGAAACATAGTCTGTATCAAAAGGACTGTCGCCGGGGTCATCCGGGTCTGTCATTTTTCCAACTCTGGTATGTGATCCAATCTCAGCACCCATAGCTGCTTTAACAACATCCGATATCAAAGCCTTCACTTGTTGCAGTTCTTGATCAAAACTTAAGACTTTGACTACTTCTTCTTCAACTCCGGGAGGAAGCTCTTTTTCTTTTGCGTTCCACGCTTTCTTTAAGGATTCCGCAATTTTATTTGCTCTGAGTCTATATTGTTTTGCTTCTTCCTTTTTGCCTTGAGCGACAAGTTCTTCTACTTTTTTATCAACAGCCTTACTATACGATTCAATAACATCATTATAAATGTCATCTTGAGATCTTGTCGCTCGAGAAATTTTCTCAAACTCTTGGATGGAAGCTGTAATATCCGGAAATTCCTTCTGAATTTGTTCGCTGTATTTTGCTAACGACCCACCAGCTTTTAAATCTTTGATTAATTTTACGAAAACATCAAGGTCTGTATTTAAAGCACTTGCGGCTTTTTCAAGGTCATCTTTTGTATATTCTGGTGGGTCATCTTCTCTTAACAAGGACTCGCTAACATCGAACGGATTAGGTCCGGAAGTTCTAGGCTCAGTGTCGGTGTCACCGAAACTGGTACGTTTGGATCTGTCTGTGGTTGGAGTACTGGTAGTAGCGGGAGTAGAATCACTTGACCGTTCGACACCTTTCAATTTAGCCATAAATTTTTGAAATAGCTCTAGATCATTTTTAAGTTTTTCAAGTTCTGGATTTTGTTCCGGCTCTGCTTGTTCTGGTGCCTTGGAAGCCTGGGCTTCTTCATATGCTTTGGCAAAGTTTGTTAATTCTTCCATGAATTTTGGAAATTTTCTTTCTGCTGCTTCTAATTTTTTAATCTGATTATATCGTTTTACAAGAGTTTCCACATCGGTGTTTTGTTCTTTAGCAGCAGCCTCTAATTTTTGGATTGTCGGTGGTAGGTCGGCGGCAATTTGATTATTAATATTTTGAAATATCTGGAATACTTGCTGAAACTTTTCTGGCATTTGCGCTTCTTCTTCGGCTGGTTTCTCGTCTGGGTCTATAGTCTGTAGTAGTATTCGGAGCTGTTGGATGGTTATTTCGCGAGTATCATTATTTTTTAACAAGGGTTCAAGAGCATCTTTTAATGCTTTTCCTTCTTCGGTTTCTGGTTTTTCAGGCGATTCATTAATAGACTCAGGATTTTTCAATATAGATACAACTTCTTCCTTGGGTTTTTTACCTTTGTCTAATGCCTGCTTAGTAATCTTTTTGATTCGATTAAGGGTACCTTGTATCTTTTTTTTAATTGCGGCACTAGGGTCCTGTTTGTCCATCTTTTTTTGTATTCTTTTGTTTCTTTCCTCAAGATCAATCTCTTCCAAGATCATCTTATAAAGTTCATTGATTCCCACTTTCTGCATTTTCAAGTTCCTTGATTAATGTTAATAGCTTCTTGTACAAAACGGGACACATGTTTTTTAAAGAAGTTTTTTCTCCAATAAATAGTTCCTCAAAGCCTTTTGCCCAATATTCACTTACCGAAGTAGCGGCATAAGCAGAAGAAAAAATACCGACGCACACCTGATTGAGTACGTCATATCCAACGACCCGGTAAAGAAAATCGTCAATGGCTCGATCATACTCAAAATTAATATTGAAATCACTAGGAACGTCATATTTTTGCGACAGCAAGGCGGATAGTCGTTTTCGCTTTGCGATGAATTCTCTTTGTAACTTTCCGTCTCCATAAATAACCTCTCTATTATAATGCTCTACTGCGTGTGAAACTTCGTGAACGATATCTTCAATCATATCCATTTCATCATCTTGTTCGTTTGTTATATATATCGCATCATTTTCGTAAAAGGCGTTGATGTCTCGCTCTTCCATCTCTGGGAATTGTCCAACATAAATCATGTCAATATTACTTGTTAAATACAAAGGTATTCGAGACCCAATGTAATTAAACACAAAGTCTGGGTCAACCTCTTCGGGCAAACTATCTTTTATAAAAACTTGCACACCATTCATTTGATATTGGTCCTTGAGTCGTTTCGATCTTCTTACAGATTCTTGTATCCACATATTCTTTCCTATAATAATTTTGA
>Ga0209535_1000084_pt1 | contig 55161 bp, 78 predicted proteins | sample LinPmetageLP28_FD_184041 | JGI IMG/M metagenome (GOLD analysis project Ga0209535, IMG submission 184041) | Marine viral communities from the Pacific Ocean - LP-28 (SPAdes) (version 2) | ecosystem: Environmental > Aquatic > Marine > Oceanic | place: Pacific Ocean | collected 2009-08-22 | reverse complement strand
CCTTCTGAGGTTTGAACTCAAACATGCCACGCAGTTCCCACGCCTTGTCACGCATACAATGTAAGTTACTGAGGCTCACGTCAAGTGATTCACCTGCATTATCTAGGATGGTGTCCATTGCGTTGTACAAGTCACATAGTTTCTGTACTTCCGCACGAGTTAGTTTTGTTTTTAGTTTAGTCATGTTGTATTCCTTTCAGTTTTTTTATCACAAATAAGTATACGTATATCTGAATGTATATACACCAGATAGTGAAGGTGTCCACACCTCTCACGTCATAGCCTACACTGTGCATGATTACAATAGTAATTAGCATAGCAAAGTAGCCAGCGAAAGGTGTGAACAATAGGTAGAGCATTAGCTTACCTTTGCAAGCTCTGCGTCAATTTCTTTCAGCCATGTAGCCGCCTCTTTACGTTGCCGCATAAGGTTTGAGCGGTGCATGTTATACTTGCCTTTGATTACGCCAAGATCTTTTAAAACTTGGACACGATACGCAATACGATTTGGGTACTCGTTTAACGCTTCGGCAATCTCTGCCATAGTCATGTCACCCCAAAGCTCACGAATAACTTCGTCAATTACCACGTAGTTATATGTATAACATACGGCTTTCTTCATGTGATACGTATGCTCTGCATACAACTCAGGGTGTGAAGTTTTTACTACGGGTGCATTTACATTAGTGTCGGTCATTGTGTTAGCTCCTATGCTACTGATTTACGAAGGGTTAGTTTAGTTTGACGTGCAACTTTACGAGCACGTTTCCACTCATCACGAGTAGATTTCTGTCCAACATTGGACGGTTTTTTATTAGTCATCTTTATAAAGTTTTGCATCTCGTATCGCATTGAGATTGTCCTTTCTTCGGTTGTGTTTAGCCTTGCCACCTTTCTTAGGCGGCACGACTTGTGGTGATTTACGCTCCTGTAACATTGCCTTTGCCACAGGGTTTCGGTATGTTACAGAAGTTTTTTTAGCCATGTTCAAATCCATATGTTACACATTCTACATGATACCTAGACACTACGTCACCAGTATCCAAAGCACGGTTGGCACGATTACCTGCCACATATTCGCACCATGTATTCCACCAGTACTCAGTGCCCTCTTGCTGGGTCAGTTCGACATACTGCTCAACTTTCTTTCGTACTGTCGCAGGTTTCATGCCTGATGGTGGCGTCTTCACAAGGTTAGGTGATATACCCAACCGCTTGATGTTGTGGCTGTCAATACATGCCACATTGAAGCCTAAGCATTGAGCTAGGAAGGCAGCTTTGACCATGCCAAGGTTAGGTACAGCCATGAACAACTGTATAACATCGGCACACGCTTCTACGCTTTCGTAACCTTTGGTGTCAGCAATGTGATACAGCTTGCCATATAAGAAATCACGGTTCTCGTTTAGGTACTCGTAGCCATCAGCTTTCTTACCCCACAAGCAATCAGCTTGGTAGAAGTCACGTTCAACCTTGACCATGCTGCCACGTACTGTGGATAGGCCAGCTTGTATCGTAAGCAGTACAAACAGGCCAGTGTTTACCAAGGCATCTGGGCCACGCCATTTTACGAATGCTTTGATTTCATTTACATCACGTTGATACATTGTATCGTCCTTTTAAAGTGTCCAACATTGGACGGTTTCGGTGGTGGTTAGTATATGTATAAGTTATATATACTTTCACTAAAGTATCAAGTATATATAACTTATACTATACACAATGTTCAGCTTGCTCCGCTTCACTCATTCCTGTAATGAGGAACTCACGTTCCACTGCTAACAAGTTAGGCATTGCCTCTTGGATGAGCATACCCTCACGCCATAGCAAGTACTCATGCATGGTAACGTCAAGTTTCATTGTGTTTTCAACACCAGAAACGATTGATCTACGAGTAATTTCCAACATTTTTATAAACTCCGTTTAAAGTGTCCAACATTGGACGGTTTCAATCATACCCACTCAGCGTGGATGTTAGCTTGTTCAAGCCACCGCATGGCAGTGTCTATGTCGGGAGCACCATGATCCATACAAGCATTGATGCTTGCATCCTCATCGGCACGTTCCTCTGCAAGTTGGTATTCCAACTCACGTTGTAAGTAGTCCACCATTTCTGGTGTTGGCACAATACCACGAGGTCTAATGCCATGTACATCTTTGTACAAATCACTGAAAAAATCTAAATCCATAATAAACTCCGTTTAAAGTGTCCAACATTGGACGGTTTCAGTTATCTTTAGTATTATACATATGTTATATAACACTTTCACTAAAGTTTCAAGTGTTTATATAACTATGTAATACTACTTGTCAAGAGGCCGTTCACAAATTGTGATAAAGCCCAACATTGCCACAGGCACCGCAATGCCAATGAGTATATGCAAGTGACCATTGAGTGATACAACGGCAATGGTCAAATAGGTAAGTAATACAAGTATTACAGACCAAGCAATAGCGAGAATAATCTTCATGATACATCCTTCCATCCACTATCGTAGATAAGTGTTGGTTCGTGTTGCTTTAACTCTTTAGGAGTTAATGTGTTAGCAATCAAAGTGTCCAATGTTGGACGGTTCATATCGTCTGCGAGTTCACAGAACTGTGCCATAGCAGCGTCAAGCTGTGATTGCTCAACGCTTGCTTTGGTGTTAGGTACTTTGTACCTCATGCGGCAGCCGTTTGACGGTCAGCAAGTACCTCAATTAAATCATTTATGATTTCTTCAAGGTCAACTTCGTTGAGCTCAGCCTGAGCAATAACAGCATTTACAATGGCTGTTTTGGAGTACCGTTGCTTAGGTGCATCAGCCTTTGGCTGTTCAGTAGCCTCAGATTGTCCAACATTGGACGGTTCAGCTTCGCTGTTATCAGCGTCATCTGCTTTAGCAGCCTTACGCATTGCAGCTTGTAAAGCTGTCAGTGATGAACCTTTGAACTTGTTATCTACGATAAACTGGCGACACTCCTTTTCGTTTTCAACGAACCACAAAGCCTCTGAACGACGCCGACGATCAATCTGTTGAATACCATGTGTTCGGAGAACATGTGTTGGTATTTGACCACTATCGACAGTTGATGACGCTTTCAATTGCTGTAGCAATTTACCCAACCTTGTATCAAAACCACTCTCTTTGGTGGTTTGCTTGAGGCTGTTCACTTGACGCCAAATTGATCCAAGGGCTTTGCCCTCTTTCACTAAAGCGTCGATTGAAGTTCCTGAAGTTGCTGTTGAGTTTTTCATCGGTTTATCCTTTTATCTATATTCTGTTTATATGAGAGAACCTATATCTCTCACAAATAGTGAGATATAGTTCTCTTTATAAACTAGTAGAATATAGTATAAGTTCTGTCAAGTCGGTTCTTCACATGTGATCCTCTGCGCCTGTCGTTTCCCATGCTACTGCAGTAATTATAAATAATTACGAAGTTCGTGCGCTAAACTCGTGAGGCTAGTTTGGGTTGGGCAAACAGTTGGTGTTGCATAATTACCACAGTTATACTGTGACATGTCCAATGTTGGACACTATTGGTTTGATTGATTTGTGATGGCACTAACTCTGTTAGAGGATAATATGCATCAACTCTTCAACACTCACCACCTTTCTATATCCCGTGGTTCACATCATACTTTAGTATGGCAACTGATTACATAACAGTTGTCGCAGTATCGTAAAGCATTGTTTTTGTTACAGTTCCTCGTGTGTTGGTGTGATGTGTGTCGCATAATGTGTACACCAGCGATGCAAGCACATGATGTGTGATGTGTACGTGTGTCATGCACGGGTGGGCAGGGGCCATGCGGGGGGTATACGTATATATATACATGTACTCATACACAGATCAGGAAAATGTGACTGTTAACCACTATACACATAAGGTGGTTTACATACACGTAGGGTTACACATGTGAAACAAATCGTGATACATTATAGGTAACAAAATGTTTCAGTATATCACATAATGTTACAACTGTACGATTAGGGGTTGACATGTATTATATAATGTGTAAAACTATATATGTTAGTTAGGGTAGGGTCACTATAAGTGATACACGTACAGTATACACTTATAATCACTTATACTAATCTCTTAAATATTATGTAACTATAATTATATGTAAGTATACACGTACAGTGATACATTTAAATGGTAACTTGCCGTAGGCAAGTCCTTTTATATTTGTACAAATTAAGTATTGACAATGGCAAAGAAATCAGTAAAACTATATACAGATAATGTTCTTGAAGAATTTTACCGACACGTATTAGATGGTAATCTTGAAGATTTACATATTCCCCATAGCGATGTATTCTATGTAAAGACTGCAGTGGAAGCCCACTACGGTCGTAAATTTACATTAGAGCATGTAGAGTGGGCTATGCGTGAAGAGGGATGGACGGATGAGCGTACCTGAAAGAGTTAAAACTAAAATGAAAGAAGAAGGACTCAAGGGCGTTAACAAACCTAAGAGAACTCCTAGTCATCCTAAGAAGTCACACTGCGTAATGGCTAAAGAAGGTGATACATATAAATTTATTAGATTCGGACAGCAGGGTGTAAGCGGTGCTGGTAAGAGTCCTAAGACTGCAAAAGACAAAGCTCGTAAAAAGAGCTATTACGCTAGACACAATGCTCAAGACTCTAAGCCTAGTAAGCTAAGTGCGAGATATTGGTCACACAAAGTTAAATGGTAATATAGGAGATATACCGATGGGCATTGCAAAGACACTTGCTAAGGCAGGAAAAAAAGTATCTAAAGTAGTAAGGGATACAGCAGAACAAAAAGGTTCTATTGCTACTAAAACTTCTACAAGTAAAACAGCTATTGATGAAGCTAAGACACTTAAAGATGTAAGTGTAGCACGTTCTCAAATTAAACAGATGGAAGATCCAGAGCTTCGTAAATTTTTCTTGGCAGAATTAAAAAAGAAAGAAAATAAAATTCGTGCTAAACAGGCTAAAGAAAAAGATCTTGCGGGTCGTAAGTCTGCACAGGCTGCTTCAGATCGTAAAGCTAAACCTGTAACATTACCTAAAACACCTTTCGCTAAAGGTGGCCTCACTAAACCTTCTGCAAGTCAGTCTGGCCTGAAGAAACTGCCTACTGCTGTACGTAATAAAATGGGCTACATGAAGAGTGGTGGCAAAGTTACTAAGGGTCATGTAGACATGCGTAAGGGTGGCTTGTTCAAATAGTGAGCATAGAAAGTGATATACGAGATTGGTCTAGTAAAGTATTAGAAGTACCTAACGATGCTTTAGGTGGCCTACCCGCATGTCCTTATGCACAGCAAGCATGGAAGCAAAACAAAGTACGTGTAGTAGAAACTAAGCACCTTGGCATTGAAGCTATTACACAAGCTAATATGTTTGATAATACGTATGACTTAGTTGTAGTTGCATCATATTACTTCCCGTCACCGCTGCAGCTTAAAGAGTTTACTACATTTTTAAACGATACATACACACCTAGAGATTTGCACATAATGGAGTTTCATCCAGACTACGGTGCAGAAGATGCAGACTTAGACTTTTTGTATGAACATGAGTGGGAGTCTGATATAGAAGATGAATATGCTATGTTGTTTATTCAATCTTTAAGTAAAGTAGATGACGCAAGTTTACGGTTAGAAAAGTTAGGATACTATAATGTATATCCTAAAGACGAGTATGAAGCACTCGTATTAGATAGAAGACAACGGAGACAGAAACAATGGCAATGAAACCTAGAGCAATGAAAAAGAAAACACCTATGCGTGGCGGTGGTATGGCTAAAAAAACCATGATGCGTGGTGGCGGTATGGCAGCTAAGAAAAAAATGATGCGTGGTGGTATGGCTAAAAAGAAAAAGTAATGTGGATTGCAGTTATATTAATGTGCGTTTCTCCAGTAGACGTTAAAACCTGTGATGTGTTAGTTCGTACTGATCAAGGGTTTTTTAGTCAGGCTGCTTGTACAGCGCAGGTAGAAGATGACGTAAGCAATATGATGAAGGGTAGAAACTTTTATGCTCGTTATCAATGTTATCAAATGCAAGGCACACTTTAAATGACACTTATCTCTCACTTTCCTTTACCTAGTTTTCCTTTTCAGACACATGATAACATTGTGTTTGAGAAGGCAGACAAGGATAGGTCTAGAAGAAATAATGAAGAATACAAACTAGAAGAACCTAATCGCATTACACCTGATACACCTGTAGAAGATCTAAAGCTAGTGAATCAGATGTATGCATACAATCCTAATCCAAATAAACTACGTACACCAGATGGACAGATTGTAGACTTTATTATTGCATAAGGCATTTAATGCATAACGGGATTGCAATCTTAACTATTATGTGTTATAACTAAGTATGGTATAACTATCTCTGTAAGGGTAAGTAACTCTTACCTACATATATAGGAGATAGAATATGTTTAAACGTATGTTTAAAAAGATACAAGAAAATCAGCAACGCAGAGCCGACTATTGGATTCTTATGAATCTAAGTGATAAGGAACTGCATGACATGGGGATCAGTAGAGGTGAAGTCAGGCAAAAAGTCTACGGTTAATAAAGCAGGTAACTATACTAAACCTACTATGCGTAAAAATTTATTTAATCGCATAAAATCAGGATCTAAAGGTGGAGGTGCAGGTCAATGGTCTGCACGTAAAGCCCAGATGTTAGCCAAACAGTACAAAGCAAAGGGTGGAGGTTATAGATAATGTTAAGGTATTTTAAAAGATTGTGGTGCGCTTTAACTAATAAAAAGTGTCACGAGGAATGTGACTGCTGTTAACATGGCTAAAGCAAAGTCTCAAAAAAGTCTAACTAAATGGACTAAGCAAGATTGGCGAACTAAAAGTGGCAAGCCTAGTGCTAAGACTGGTGAGCGTTATCTACCTGCTAAGGCTATTAAGTCTCTTAGCAGCAGTGAGTATGCAGCTACAACCAGAGCTAAACGACAAGGCACGAAGGCAGGTAAGCAGCATGTGGCTCAACCTAAAGGCATTGCAAAGAAGACCGCTAGATTCAGGAGAACTTAAATGACATTAGCTATGGAAAAAATACTAGCTTGGAAAATTATGCCACGCCTTATGATGTTAGTTATGACTGTTATGTATATACGTGTTATAGAATGGTTTATGTCTTTGCCGCAAGGTGAAGTAAGTACACAAGCTACAGCACTTACTGCAACTGTTACTGGTGCCATGACGGGTGCTTTTGCTGTATGGTTAAATAACGAAAAATGATTAGTCAGATCTTAGGAGCAGTAGGTGGACTAGCAACTACATACCTTGATGGTAAAGTAGCTGTACAGAAAGCTAATGCTGAGATTAAAGTAAAGCAAGCTACTGGTGAGATAGACTGGGATCTTGCTGCTATACAAGCTACACAGAATAGCTGGAAAGATGAGTGGATTACTCTACTTTTTTCTATTCCGTTAATTTTAGCGTTCTGTGGAGATTGGGGTAATAACATTGTGCAAGCTGGCTTTGCTGCACTAGAGACTATGCCAGCGTGGTATCAGTATAGCCTTGGCGGTATTGTAAGTGCCAGCATCGGTATTCGTTCTGTAAGTAAATTCTTTGGGAAAAAGTAATGGCATTTAAATTAAGCAGTAGAAGTTTAAAGAAACTAGAAGGCGTAGATGAAGGTATTGTATCAGTAGTTAAAGATGCTATTGGTATTACTAAAGTAGACTTCGGTGTTACCTTTGGACTACGTACACTAGAAGAACAAAAGAAGCTGTACGAATCTGGTAGATCACAGACTATGAAGTCTAAGCATCTTGAGGGTCGTGCTGTAGATCTAGTCGCATACTTTGGTTCTGACATTTCTTGGGAACTTAATGTCTATGATGACATCTGTGATGCTATGGCTGAAGCCGCTAGAAAGAATAATGTAGCAATTAAATGGGGTGCTGCATGGAGTGAAGGAGACATTCGACAGTATGCAGGTACTGCAGAAGATGCAATGAATGCATACGTAGATCTCCGTAGGTCACAATCCCGTAGACCATTTATTGATGCCCCACATTTTGAGATGATGTAATGGCTAGAGAATTAACAGAACGCCAACAAAAGTTTCTTGCAGTCCTTATGGATGAAGCAGGTGGCGATGTTACTATGGCTAAGAAACTTGCTGGGTACTCTGAGAATACTTCTAACACTGAGATTACAAATAGTCTTAAAGAAGAAATCATTGACGTAACACATAGCTACTTAGCACGTAATGTACCCAAAGCGGCAATGGCTATGGTTAGTGCACTATACGATCCTACTGAGCTAGGTATTCGTGATAAGATGGCAGCAGCTAAAGAGTTACTTGATCGTACTGGTTTAGTTAAAACTGAGAAGATGCAAGTAGAAGCTAAAGGTGGTGTAATGCTTATGCCAGCCAAGCAAACACAGGATGACGATGACTAAACCATTAGGACAATGGAAACTACCACAACCGACAGACCTACAAGAAGATAACGAATGGGTTCCTATTCCACGTGTAGCACGTACCGTACCCTTTGGATATGAAATAGATCCAGATGATAATGGAATCCTCTTGCCAATTGAACACGAACTTGATATGCTTGTAAAAGCCAAGAAGTACTTAAAGCAGTACTCTTATCGTGAGGTAGCCAACTGGCTGACTAGAAACACTGGCAGAACTATATCTCATGTAGGATTAAAGAAACGGTTAGATAATGAGCGACGAAGAAAAAACAAAGCTGGAAGCCTACGCAGATGGGCAGACTATGCGAAAAAGGCAATCGCCAAAGCGGAAGAACTTGAAAACAACCGCATCGGGGCGAAAGAGCAAGACAACCAAGAAACAAACGCAGCCTGAACCAGCAAAGATAATAGTAGATGACCTTGCTCCTGTAGAAGAGCAGCATAACATTATCTTTAAACCTAATGCTGGACCGCAGACAAACTTTCTAGCGGCAGGTGAGCGTGAGGTTCTATATGGTGGCTCTGCAGGTGGGGGTAAGTCATACGCTATGTTGGCTGACCCATTACGGTTTATGGGCCATCCAGCCTTCTCAGGATTGCTCCTACGACATACTACAGAAGAACTAAGAGAACTTATCTTTAAGTCACAGGAAATGTACCCTAAGATCTGGCCCGGTATTAAGTGGTCTGAACGTAAGATGCAATGGACTGCACCATCGGGTGCTAGACTGTGGATGTCTTACTTAGATAAAGAAGATGACGTACTACGCTATCAAGGTTTGGCATTTAGTTGGATAGGCTTTGACGAACTTACTCAGTGGCCTACTCCATTTGCTTGGAACTACATGAGGAGTCGCTTGAGATCTACAGCAAATGACTTGCCTGTATATATGAGAGCTACTACTAACCCCGGAGGTAGAGGTCATCATTGGGTTAAAAAAATGTTTATTGATCCTGCTCCGCATAATAAAGCGTTTGATGCAACAGACATTGAAACAACTGAAGTATTACGTTATCCTGCTGGACATGAGAAAGCTGGTAAACCTTTATTCAAACGTAAGTTTATACCTGCCCGTCTTTCCGATAATCCTTACTTAGCTGCACAAGGTGACTACGAGGCAATGCTTCTGTCTTTACCTGAACAACAACGTAGGCAATTACTAGATGGTGATTGGGATATTAAAGAGGGTGCAGCCTTTACAGAGTTTGACAGAAACATACATGTAGTTGAACCCTTTCGTATACCAAGTAACTGGGTAAAGTTTAGAGCATGTGACTATGGGTATGGAAGTAAGTCGGGAGTAGTTTGGTTTGCAGTATCTCCTAATGAACAATTAATTGTATACAGAGAACTATACGTAGGTAAAGTACTAGCTGCAGACTTAGCGGATATGGTATTAGATTTAGAGGCTGAAGATGGAAATATTAAGTATGGGGTTCTTGATAGCTCTTTATGGCATAAGCGTGGCGATACTGGGCCATCACTGGCTGAACAAATGATTCATCGTGGATGTAGGTGGCGTCCATCTGATAGATCTAAAGGCTCACGTGTAGCTGGTAAGAATGAAGTACATAGGCGGCTACAGGTAGATGAGTTTACGGAAGAGCCTCGTATGGTGTTTTTTAATAATTGTACTAATATGGTTGCCCAACTACCAGCCTTACCCATCGACAAAAGAAACCCAGAAGATATTGACACTACCTCCGAAGATCACTTGTACGATGCTTTGCGATATGGTATTATGTCCAGACCAAGGTTTAGTATATTTGACTACGATCCAAATGGAAGACCACAAGGTGGTATGCGAGTAGCAGATGCTACCTTTGGTTATTAACAGCAATGGAAATATAAATGGAAGAAGATACAGAAGGTTTTATTGAAGACGATGCCATTATTCTAGAAGATAGTGATGACTCAACTATTGATGATGCAGACACTTCTAAAATTATTCCTTTTATTATGGAAAAGTATAATCGTGCAGATGACTACCGTCAGCAGGATGAGGATCGTTGGTTACGTGCGTACCGTAACTATCGGGGTTTGTATAGCCCAGACGTACAGTTTACTGAAGCAGAAAAGTCTAGAGTATTTATTAAAGTAACTAAAACAAAAACACTAGCTGCATATGGTCAGATTGTAGATGTATTATTTGCAGGGCAAAAGTTTCCGCTTACTGTAGATCCTACAGAACTACCTGATGGCGTAGTTGCAGATGTAAACTTTGATCCTAAAGAGCCTGAACAGTTACGTGAGTCTGGATTAAATGAGCCTGTAAGTCCATATGGCTTTAGGGGAGATGGCAAAGAACTACCTGCAGGTGCTACCTCTAAAACTCTTTTAGAAAGTCTAGGACCACTTAAAGATAAACTAGAAGGCATAGATGGTGTACGTGAAGGTGTAGGCAAAACTCCTACAGCAATTACATTTAGCCCAGCAATGGTTGCGGCTAAGATGATGCAAAAGAAAATACACGATCAGTTAGAAGAGTCTAGTGCCAGTAAACATTTGCGTAGTACTGCATTTGAAATGGCATTATTTGGTACGGGTATTATGAAAGGCCCGTTTGCTGTAGATAAAGAGTATCCTAACTGGGGTGACGATGGAGAGTATTCTCCTATGATGAAAACAATACCTCAAGTATCCCATGTATCTGTGTGGAACTTTTATCCTGATCCTGATGCTAATAATATGGAAGAAGCTCAGTTTGTTATTGAGCGCCATAAAATGTCACGTACTCAACTACGTAACCTAAAACGTAGACCACACTTTCGTTCCAATGTAATTGAAGAAGCAGTACAGCTTGGAGAAAACTATAATAAAGAATCGTGGGAAGACGATTTAGCTGACTATGCACCAGAGCATGGTGTAGAGCGTTATGAAGTTCTTGAGTATTGGGGTATGGTAGATACCGATATGCTAGAGGAACAAGGCGTAGATATTCCACAAGAACTAACAGAGGTAGAAGAGTTACAAGCTAACGTTTGGATTTGTAACGGTAAACTACTTCGCATGGTACTTAACCCATTTAAACCTGCCAAGATTCCTTACATGGCTGCACCATATGAGCTTAACCCCTACTCATTCTTTGGTGTAGGTATTGCAGAAAATATGGATGATACGCAAACCTTAATGAATGGGTTTATGCGAATGGCTGTTGACAATGCTGTATTATCTGGTAATCTTTTAATTGAGGTTGATGAAACTAACTTAGTACCGGGTCAAGACTTATCTGTGTATCCCGGCAAAGTGTTTAGGCGTCAGGGTGGAGCACCGGGGCAAGCTATCTTTGGAACAAAGTTTCCTAATGTTGCTGCAGAAAACTTGCAGCTATTTGATAAAGCAAGGGTATTAGCAGATGAGTCAACTGGATTTCCATCTTTCGCTCATGGTCAAACAGGGGTTAGTGGTGTGGGTCGTACTGCTTCTGGCATTTCTATGCTTATGGGTGCCGCACAAGGCGGTATAAAGAATGTAATTAAAAACGTAGATGATTACTTACTGCGTCCACTAGGCGAAGGTCTATTTAGATTTAATATGCAGTTTGACTTTGATCCAACAATCAAAGGTGATCTAGAGGTTAAGGCACGTGGTACTGAAAGTCTTATGGCTAATGAGGTACGCAGTCAACGCCTTATGCAGTTTATGCAAATATCGTCTAGTCCTGCGCTTGCACCTTTTGCTAAGTTTCAGTACATTATTCGTGAGATTGCAAAGTCTTTAGAGTTAGATCCAGATAAAGTAACTAACAACATGGATGAAGCGGCTATTCAAGCAGAGCTAATGAAAGGCTTTCAGCAAGAACAGCCAGCACCAGCGGGTGTTAATCCAGCAGATCCAACGGGTGCAGGTGGCGGTACAATAGGTACAGGCCAAGCACCAACCCCTCAAGAACAAGGATTCAGTGGCAATGAACAAGGAGCACCTCAACAAGCTCAAGGGGCTGGTCAACAACCACCAGCAGTGGGAACAGTTCAGTAATTACTTAGACGAACTAATAGCACAGCAACATCGTTCTATGGAACAAACAGATAATGATAAAGTTATGTATAGGTCACAGGGCGCTATATATCAGTTACGTAGATTAAAACTATTACGAGATGAGGTATTAAAATCATGAAAGATCAAATGGAACTTTTTAAAGATGGCGGTCTTAAAGATGAGGGCGGCATGGTAGATGAAGAATCTGGTAATGAAGTTCCTGTTGGTGGAACACGTAAAGGTGTTCGTGATGATATACCTGCAATGGTAAGTGAGGGAGAGTTTGTTTTTCCTGAAGATGTGGTAAGATACATTGGCCTAGATAAACTTATGCAGCTACGACAAAAGGCAAAAGTAGGATTAAAACGTATGGAAGATATGGGTCAAATGGGAAATAGTGATGAAGCTACCGTACCTGACGATATGCCTATGGATGCACCTGATCTTGTTATTGTAGCTGGTGAAGCACCTAAAGAAATGGCAGAGGGTGGGGCGGTTGTAGATGGTATTGAACAAACTGCTGCACCTCGTAGACTTACACCCGAAGTACAACAACCTGAAAGAAAACAAGTAAGTTTTAAACAGCTTATGGGCAAGAATGCTGTAGAGTTTAAGCAGTATCGCAATGCTCAAGGAGCAAGTCTTTTGATTCCTTTTGTGGGAGGTAATCCTATATACCCAATTCCTTCTGGTTATACTTTGTATGATGCAAGCACAGACACTGCCGATCCTCAAAATCAGGCTGATGCTATTGCTACTGAAGTGTCTACAGCTATTAATAGAGCTACTGGTAATGATAGAGACAATGACGGACCTGCACCAGTACCTCAAAGTGCTTTTCAAAAAGCTGGCAGTTGGGATATGGATACATCAGGTAAAGATGGCAAGGCTTTACAGATGTGGATTGATGAGGCTACTAAATATACAAATGGAACATCTACGGTTGTAACAGGTGTAGCTGCTGCATTTGGTTTAGGACCACTAGTAATGTATGGCGCTTCTAGAGACAAAAAAGTTATACTAAAAGATATTGATGCCAAAATTGCACAAGCTAGAAAAACAGTTATGGCAGGTCAGGTAGCTGCATTAGAGGCTATTAAAAAAGATTTAACAGAAAAAAATACAGGTATAAGTTCTGCTTTGTCTAGTTTAACTACTACAGTATCTGACTTATTTAATTTATCAAATGAACAAAAAGAAACAGCAGTTAATACTGCTAGTAAAGTAACTGAACTAGAAGATAGTATAGTTGAACAAACTCCTGCTGCTTTTACTCCTGATGTAGCTAAAGATACTGCTACACCTGCTCCTGTATCTGAACCTACTGTAACTCAAGAAGGTGGTTTTGGTACTCCTTTAGTAGATGAACTAATGTTTACTCCAAGTTTACCTGTACCACCAGTAAGTAGTTACGATGAAGTTAAAGCAGATCCTCGTTTACTAGAATCAGCGGGTGTGCCTTTTCAGTATCCTGCACCTACACCTGTAACTACTCCTGCACCTCAACCTACAACACCTGTAGGTGCTAGTTCTTTTGGTGAGGCACTAACTCAACAAGCCCCTAGTTTAATAGCAGAAGATATACAACAAACCGATGCGTATAAACTAAGATATGGTGATACAGATGATCAGATGCAAAGTTTAATGCCGCCCGTTGTACCGCCAAGTGCACCAGTAGTAACTGGTTATGATGATGCTCCATTATTTACTACACCTTCTACACCAACACCTGCACCTACATACGCAACTATGGATATGGGTGAAGCAGGTAGGACAACAACACCAACACCTTCAACTGTATTTGATACTTTTGTAACTGCCGATGGTACAGTCACTAGAGATGAGGTAGAGCAAGCTCAAGCAGCAACAGTTAAACCCGCTAGTAAGGTAGCTACAGATAGAGGTTACGTACCTACTAATGTAGCTAAAGCAGCACCCGCACCAGCACCTTCTTATGCAACTATGGATATGGGTGAAGCAGGTAGGACATCTACTCCTACGGCGTCTACAAAAACATCTGCACCTACTACTTCTATACGACCTAAATCTAGACCTGCACCTAAACCTGCACCTAAACCAGCGCCTGTACGAGATGAAAAATCTACACGTTTAGATTCAAGTAATCCTAATACAAGTTCTAACATTACTAACCATTTATCTAAGGTTGAAAAAGAATCACTAAACGCTAATCCTGCATTAGTAGGACACTATACTGCTACTGCAAATAGACGTGCTAACGAAGCTGCTTCAGGAGATACTTCTAACACAGATGCTGCAAATGAAGCATCAGACAATAAAATTGTGTGTACAGCTATGAATAACTCTTATGGGTTTGGTTCGTATCGTCAGGCTATTTGGTTATCTTATTCTAAAGATCACTTGACAAAAGAACATGAGCTAGGTTATCATACATTGTTTTTACCTTTAGTAGACTTAGCATATAATAAAAATAATAAAATTATACGTAAAGCACTAGAGCACATTGCACGTCATCGTACTGCAGATATTAGAGCTTCTATGCAAAATAAAAAACGAGATACTTTAGGGCGTATATACAGATCTATATTAGAACCTTTAGTATATACAGTAGGTAAGTTTAGAACAATTACAGGAATATAATATGGAATTTTCAGAGTACACTCAACTTGTAGCTAATCGTTTTAATGGCCTACAAGAAGATGATAAAGATGCTATCCGTAGTTTAATGGGTACATCACACGGCCGTGTACTTGGCAAAGTGCTTGGCCCAGAAATAATGACTAATGTTAATTTAGGTAAAGCTAAAAAACCAGTTGTTAAAAAACGTGGACTAGCAACACGTTAAATTGCTAGATACGCTGGCTACTCATCCCCCATCCAACATGGCTACGGTGGCCCCAGTAAGGAAAATATAATGGCTAATGATATTATGGCAGAAGAAATGCAAGCAGAAAAGAAAGTTGCATTTGCCAATCGTAAATATAATAATGAAGACAAACGTAAAAAAGAAGAAGAAGAGTTAGAACAACTTATTGCAGAACAAAATGGCGAAGCTGTAGAAAGTACACAAGAAACAGAACCTGCCAACGCAGAAGAAAGAAGTTTTAAAAAACGTTATGGTGATCTTCGTAGACACATGCAAGATAAAGAAAAATCTTGGGAAGATAAATTTAAACAACTTGAAGGTCAGTTAAAAGAAGTAACGCAACAAGAAATTAAATTACCTAAGTCTGATGATGACATTGAGGCATGGGCAAAACAATATCCAGATGTAGCTGCTATTGTAGAAACTATTGCAATTAAAAAGGCACGTGAACAGTCTGCAGGTTTAGAAGATCGTGTAAAAGAAATTGATGAGATGAGAGCTACAGCATCTCGTGAAAAAGCAGAAGCTGAATTAATGCGAGCACACCCAGACTTTGGTGAGATTCGTGATAGTGACGAGTTCCATGAGTGGGCTGACGAACAACCTAAGTGGGTACAAGACGCACTGTATGAGAATGACAGTGACGCTCGTTCAGCAAGTCGTGCCATTGATCTGTATAAAGCAGACAAGAACATTAAAACAAAGAAACCTGCAAGCACCAAAGATGCTGCACGTTCTGTAAACAGTCGTAATAATCGTAGCCAACCTGAAGAATATGATTCATCTACAACATTTAAAGAATCACAAGTAGCTAAGATGTCACCTCAACAATATGAAAAAGCATCTGACCAAATTATGGAAGCTATTCGTACAGGTAAATTTGTTTATGATATGTCTGGTTCTGCCAGATAAAGCTATTGACATATAATATATTTATGATATAACTATATGTACAATCGGTAGTATGGCCCTGTTAGGTATTAACTACAGTTACCCGTACTACCAATTAACTAAACTATCCGCAAACAACAATACACGCTTTCGGACAACCTAATGTCTCATGGCCCGTTTTGCTAGAAGGTAGGCCAACTTTCTAATAAACGCACCCTAGTAGAATTAGCCTCTGTATAAGTCATTAGTCGTTTGCATCTGTGATTTAATGCTAGGAGAAATAAAATGGCATTTACATCCGCTGCTGGACATGGCAATTTACCCAATGGTAATTTCTCACCAGTAATTTATAGCAAACAGGTGCAACTTGCTTTCCGCAAAGCATCAATCTGTGAAGCTATTACTAACTCCGATTATTTTGGAGAAATCGCTGCAATGGGCGACTCAGTTAAAATTATCAAAGAACCTGAGATCACCGTTAAAGCATATGAGCGTGGTACTACTATTACACCACAAGATCTTGATGACGAAGATTTCTCATTGACAATCGACAAAGCCAATTATTTTGCTTTCAAGGTTGACGATATTGAAGAAGCGCATTCCCATGTCAATTTCCAAGGTCTTGCAAGTGATCGTGCTGCGTATCGTTTGTCAGATCAGTTTGACCAAGATGTACTTGGTTACTTAACTGGTTTCAAACAATCAGCACTGCATGGTACACCAGACACAGTTAATACAACTGTAAATGGCACTGTAGCTGTTTCAACTGCAGGTACAGATGAACTGTTGTCTTCAATGAAACTTGATGCAGCAGCTTTCGGTGGTTCTGCTGGTGATGCGCTTGCCCTTCAGCCACGTGCTGGTGGTGCAACTGACACTACTCCTGCTGTTGGTGATACTTTCCCATTAACTGTTATTGCACGTATGTCACGTTTGTTGGATCAACAAAATGTGGATACTCAAGGCCGTTGGTTGGTAGTAGATCCAGTATTTATGGAACTTCTGAAAGACGAAGACTCACGTTTGTTTAACGCCGACTTTGGTGGTTCAGGCTTGGCTAATGGTCAAATCGGAATGAACATTCATGGTTTCCGTGTTTATCAATCAAACAACTTACCAGCCGTTGGTACAGGTCCGTCCTTTACAGGTACGAACTCTGCTGTCAACTACGGTATGATTGTTGCTGGTCACGATTCAGCCGTTGCAACTGCAGAGCAGATCAACAAGACTGAAACATATCGTGATCCAGATTCATTCGCTGACATTGTTCGTGGAATGCATCTATATGGTCGCAAGATCCTTCGTCCAGAAGCTCTTGTGAACGCTAAGTACCACTTGGCATAAGGGAGGGATAACAAATGGCTACTATTACTTCATTATTGTTACCTGCTCACGGTAGTTCACAACGTGGACGTGCGCCGTATATGGTACAAAAAACTATTGATCTTACTGCACAGGCTATTGACTGTTCGTCTGGTGACGTAGTTCAGTGTATTACTATCCCTGCTAACACACGGGTAATTCATGCTGGTTTTCAAGTTGTAGAATCTGCAACACAAAACACAGGCACAGATGCTACCGCAACATTGGGTGCAGCAGATGCTGACGAATTTGTTGCAGCATTTGATATTGATGGCGCTGCTGATGCAGCATATGCACCATCAGCTACACCTGCAGCAGATGTTACTCTTGCAACAGCAGATACACTAGACCTGACATTTGCAGGTTCTGGTGCTACTTTTACAGCGGGTAAGATCCGTGTGTACGCTTGGATGGTAGATGTTAGTGATCAAGGTGACTACTCTGCTAACGAAGTAGATCGTGACGCACTTGCGTAACTAAATAATTAAGGGGCTGCTTTCGGGTGGCCCTTTAACTACATAAGGATTTTAAAATGCGTAAGAAAAAAGGATATGCTTTAGGTGGTGTTACTACACCTGAACAAGAAGACAGTAGATACCGTCCTTCTGCTAATCGTGCACCTCAAGGTATGATGTCTTCTAGAGGCACATCAGCAGCTATGGGTTTGTATAATGGTGGTGTAGTGACTACAAAAAAATATGTAAATGATGTAAAATTTGTAGACAACCTTAAAAAGAAAAAATAATGGCTGGTATTAACTTTAGGACAGATAGTGCATTTGCTGCAGTTACGGGTAACTCTGCTAGTACTACTAGTAATCCTAATAATGCTACACTTTTATTTACTTGCCCAGCAAGCCATGAAGCTGAAATAGTTTTTCTTATGGTGGCAAACGAAGATAACTCAACATCTAATATCGGTATTCAAATATACCATGCAGATAATACTACTTATCATTTTCTTGTAGGTGAAGAAGCTATAGCAGGTCATAACCACACTCAGTTTATTGGCGGTGGACCTTTGTTCTTACATGCGGGTGATAAAGTTTTAGTGTTTAGGCACACTTCTTCACAGAACTTTGATGCTACACTTTCTGCTAGATTATACTTTACACCTGCTAAAAGGTTATAATAATGAGCACTTTTCTTAATCTAACTAACGAACTTTTACGTCGATTGAATGAAGTTCAAATTGACCAATCAGATTTTTCTAATGTTAAAAACGTTCAAGCATTGGCTAAAGATTCTATTAATTCTGCTATTCGTCAAATGCTTCAGGATGCTCAAGAGTGGCCTTTTACTTTAGTAACATATGAGCAGACATTAGTCGCTGGCACTAATACATATGATTTTCCTGCTGATTACTCTAAAGCAGACTGGGATACATTTTATATTAAACAACTTACCTCAGAAAACAATACACCTAAAAAATTAAAATTAATTACGTATGATCAATACTTATCTAAGTTTAGAAGTGTAGAAGATTTAGGTGGAGATAATGGTAGATCTGATCCTGACTATGTTTACTTAACACAAGATACAAAGTTTGGAGTTACGCCTATACCAAATGCAGCGTATGTTATAGAGTATAGATATTGGAAGTATCCAGCAGATCTCACAGCTTATGATGATACAGCGATTATACCTGATAGATTTAAACATGTTGTTATTGATGGTGCTATGATGTATATGATGTTGTTTAGATCTAATGAACAAAGTGCATCTATGCACAGTAAAAAGTTTGAAGACGGTATTAAGATGATGCGTAGATTAGTTGTAGATCAACATATTAATGTTATATCTACAGTAATACAAAGGTCTAACTATACCGCAAATGTTGATAATTTTTAAGTATGGCTGACGCTTTACAAACATATGTCTCTGTTTGTGCAGGGGGTCTTGTTACTAACGTTGACCCACTTACTCAAAGTAACTCTTTGTCAGGCAGCGCAGTACGTCTAATTAACATGGAGCCATCTTTAGAAGGTGGTTACAGACGCATAAGCGGTTATGCAAACTCTTATGGTACACTTCCCGGTACCGGTAAAGTTTTAGGTCTTAATGTAAACGGTGAAATAAATCAAGGAATACTTGGTTGTAGAAAACCTTCTTCTGGCAATAACTATTTACATTGGTATAACCACTACTATGATGTAGCGTTAGGATCAGGGCAAGGCTCTGGTTTTTCTGTAGGTGAAACTCTTACAGGTGTAGTTAGTTCAGGGGATGCAACTGTAATAGCAGCAACAGGTACTGTAATATCTAGAACTTCTAATGCCCTTGTAATAAACTTTGGTAAATTGCCTAGTAATATTTTTGCTACAGGTAATGTACTTACAGGTGGTACATCTACGGCAACAGGTACAGTAGCAAGTACACCTACAGTCAAGGGTTGGCAAGCAGTATCATCTGCAGGTAGTCCTACTATGACAGGGGTTGACGTTGTAAGGTTTGAGCGTTATAATTGGACTGAAGAAATCCTGCTACTAACAGACGGTATTAACCCTGCTGCTAAATATAACGGATCTACTTACACACAGATTACACACACTAATGCTCCAAACAATCCACAGTTTGCTAGTGCTTTTTCAAATCATCTGTGGTTAGCTGGAGATCCTGACGAACCATTTAATATTTACTTTTCATCTCCTAATGCTGATACAGATTTTGATCCAGCAAACGGGGCTGGTGTTATAAACATAGGCTTTACTGTAACTCAGCTAAAAGCCTTTCGTAATCAGCTTTATGTATTTGGTCAGAATCAGATTAAACGTATTGTTGGAGATAACTACTCTAACTTTAGTGTAGAAAATGTTACTAATGATTTGGGTTGTGTTGCTCCTGATACTGTAGTAGAATTTGGTGGCGACATTATCTTTCTTGGACCCGATGGTGTTAGACCTATTTCTGGAACTTCTCGTATTGGTGACGTTGAGCTTGAAACAGTATCTCGTGAAATACAAAAGACTTTTGAGAACTACACAGCTAACGAAGATGTTACAAAACTAAAAGCCTTAGTTATTCGTAGGAAGTCACAGTTTAGATTATTCTTTGAAGCTAATACTTCTTTGTCGTTACTGGCTGCTATTCGTAAAAGTTCTTCAGCACAGTCTACATTTGAATATAGTCAGCTTGTAGGCATTGAAGCAACAGCAGTAGCTAGTGGATACGTAGGGCAGTTTGAGTTTGTACTACATGGAGACACTACAGGTAAAGTATTTAAACAAGAAGAAGGTAATTCTTTTGGTGGATCTGACATACTAAGTGTCTATCAAACTCCGTTTTATTTTATGGGTGATCCAGAGTTACGTAAGATATTTTACAGAGTTAAAACGTTTCTTAAATCAGAGGGTGCAACTTCAATATCTGTAGGCATAGAGTATAACTTTGGAGACTCAGAGATTGCCACACCAGCAAACTTTGATTTGAGTACAGCAGGTGCAGCATCTTTCTTTGACGCAAGTTCAACTCTTTATGATGAAACAGATGTTTATGACGGAAACCCTACACCAATTCGCAGTACTAACATAAGTGGATCAGGCGATTCTATATCAATAGCATACGTTACTAACGGTACAAACCCCAGCCATACCATACAGGCTGTTTCAATTTTGTATGGCGTAGGGGATAGGAGATAAAAAGTGGCAGGATATACAAGACAATCTTCAGCAGATATTATTGCAACGGCTGTTGTTCGTGCTAACCCGCTGAACGTAGAGTATAATGCATTACGAGATGCATTTAACGCAAGCACAGGACACAAGCACGATGGTACTGCAGCAGAGGGTGCATATGTACCACTGATTGCAGACTCAGATGCTTTAAACAAAGTAGCTATTGATACATCAAACAATCGTGTTGGTGTATTTGTAGAAGTATCTAGTGCTGCTGTAGAGCAAATACGTATTCAAGATGGTGCAGTTGTTCCTGTCACTAACAACGACATTGATCTTGGTACATCTAGTTTACAGTTTAAAGATTTATTTATTGATGGTACAGCTACAGTAGATGCACTGCAAGTAGATGCTAATGCTGTTGTTACAGGTAATCTTACAGTAAATGGTAATACTACACTTGGTAATGCTGCTAGTGATACTGTAACAGTTACTGCTGATGTTGCTTCTCCACTACTACCTTCTGCTGATGATACACATGACTTAGGTGCTGTAGGCTCTGAGTGGCGTAATTTGTACATTGACGGTACAGCTAACATTGACGCCCTCGTAGCAGATACTGCAGACATCAATGGTGGTACAGTTGATGGTGCTGTTATTGGTGGGGCTAGTGCTGCTGCTATAACGGGTACAACAATTACAGGTACAAGTTTTGTAATTGGATCTGCAAATATTAATGAAGCTGACTTAGAAACTATAGATGATTTAACAGCAGGAACTGTTGCTGCTTCTAAAGCTATAGTTGTAGATAGTAATAAAGATTTTACAGGTGCAAGAAATATAACAATTACTGGTGAGCTTGATGCCGCTACTCTAGATATATCAGGTGATGTAGATGTTGACGGTACTTTAGAAACTGATGCGCTTTCTATAAATGGTACGGCAGTTACAGCTACTGCAGCAGAATTAAATACAATAGATGGTAATACATCTGCAACATCTACTACTCTTGCAGATGCAGACCGATTTGTAGTAAATGACAATGGTACAATGAAACAAGTAGCCTTGCCTGATCTAACTACTTATTTAGGGGGTAATCTAGGTATTCTTAGTAGTGTGACTGCTGTTGGTGCTTTAAACTCAGGTTCTATTACATCTGGTTTTGGTTCAATTGATACTGGCTCTAGCACTATTACAACTACAGGAAATATTACTGGTGGTAATATAATTATCAGTGATGGTGGTAACATAGGCTCTGCTAGTGATACTGATGCTATTGCTATTGCTTCTGGTGGTAATGTAACTGTATCACAAGACCTTATAGTTTCGGGTAATTTAACTGTATCAGGTACACAGACAGTTGTAGATACTGTAACTATTAACGCACAAAATGCTATAGTATTTGAAGGTGCTACAGCAGATAATAACGAAACTACACTTACTATAGTTGATCCTACTGCAGATCGTACAATTAGTTTGCCTAACCAATCAGGCACAGTTCCTGTATTAGCTGCAGCAAGTAACACAGCCATTACAGCTACACCTGCTGAATTAAACATTATAGATGGTAATACATCCGCAACTTCGACAACTGTAGCTGATGGTGATCGTGTTATTATGAATGACAACGGTACAATGGTACAAGTTGCAGTAACGGATTTAGCAGCATACTTTGACGATGAAATTACAGCTATGCCTAACCTTGTAACTACTGCTGCTACAACGGTAGGTGCTCTTAATAGCGGTAGTATTACAAGTGGTTTTGGTGCTATTGATAATGGTTCAAGTGCTATTACAACCACAGGCACTATAACTGGTGGTACTGTATCTTATGGAAATTTAACTGATGGTAGCATAACTATTACAGCATTTGTAGATGAAGATAACATGTCATCTAACAGTGCTACACTTATTCCAACACAACAGTCGGTAAAAGCCTATGTAGATACTGTAGCTAGTACATCTAACAACGTAACAGGTCTTAATGCTACAGGTGCAGAGCTAAACACAGTAGCTGACTTTTCTGCTGTAAGTGTAGACACAAGTACTGCAATAGCTAACAATGATGCTATACTTATGTTTGACAATGGTAACGAAATAGGTTATCGTGATGTAGACTTACTTGATACATACTTCTCAAGTACAACTAAAACACTTACTAACAAGACACTGACAAGCCCAACTGTATCTGGTTTGTATCTAAGTGACTCAGGCTTTACTGTAGAAGGTTCTAGTGCAGATGGTAATGAAACTACTGTAGCCTTTACTAACCCAAGTGCAGATCGTACTATTACATTCCCTAATGCTACAGGTACAGTTGCACTAAGTAATAGTAGTAGTGCTACTTTTGGTGGTGATGGTTCTAGTGGCGGTGTCACACTTCAAGATGGACGTATAGATATACGTACAGGTACAGGTAGTGTTGCAGCTATACGGTTCTACTGTGAGTCAAGCAATGCACATTACACTGAGTTAAAGTCTGCAGCACATAGTGCATATAGTGGCAACTTGTCTTTTGTTCTCCCTGCAGCAGATGGCTCAAGTGGACAGTTTCTTAAAACTGATGGATCGGGAAACTTAGCATTTGCTGCTGTACCAGCAAGTATTGGTGGCTCAACAGGCGTTGATTTTAATGATGATATTAGGGTCAGATTTGGTGCAGGTAATGATCTTCAAATTTACCATGACTCTTCTACTAACAAATCTCATATTACAGAAAGTGGATCAAGCCATTTAGTAATACAAGGTCAAGAGATACAATTTGATAACGCCTCTGGCACTAGCCTATTAAATTTAAGTTCATCTCAGGTTGAGCTACTCCATAATGGAAACCAAAAACTTACCACAGAAAGTGGAGGTATTAATGTAATAGGCAGACTACAGGTAAGTAATGCAAGTAATAGTGCAGGTTCTATTAAGTTTCTTGAAAATAGCTCAAATGGAAGTAATGCAGTTACACTTGCTGGCCCAGAATCTACAAGTGATATAACGTTTACTCTACCATCAGCCGATGGTTCTAGTGGACAGTTTCTTAAAACTGATGGATCGGGAAATTTAGCTTTCGCAGACGCTTCTGCAACAACATTTTTTGGTGCTTCTGAAGGGGCATCTAATGCTACAGATTCTACTGCAATAGGATCAAAGGCTAAATCAGATGTTATAGGAAAACTTGCTTACAGTACATTTAGTTTTGCAGGTTTAGCAGGTCAAGCTCAACAAGGATTATACGTTTTAGTTGCTGACACTACAGATGCTACAGCTACTGTAATGACTACTAATAATAGTTCAGCCTCTACAGACAATCAAATTATACTTAAAAATGATTCTGCAATGACTTTTCATGGCACTATTGTTGCAAGACAAGAGGGTGATGATGGTACAGATTGTGCTGGGTGGAAAATAGAAGGTCTTATTCGTAGAGAGGGTGCAGCTAACACAACTACACTTTTAACAGAAGTAGTTAACACATATTATAATGCACCTAATTGGGATGTTTCTTTAACTGCTGACACTACAAATGGAGGGCTTAAAGTTGAAATAACTGGTGCAGCATCTCACGATGTAAGATGGGTAGGTACTATAAACACATCCGAATTAGATTATGAAACTTATGTTTGGTATGGAACTAGAGGGGTATTTGCTGGGGGTTATGACAGTGGTGGTAATAGTAATGTTATAGATTACATTACTATATCTTCAACAGGCAATGCCACAGACTTTGGTGACTTAACTGTGGCTAGAAATCAATCTCCTGCTTCAATGTCAAATGGCACACGAGGTGTTTTTGCAGGGGGTAGGACATCTTCTGCAGTAAACACAATTGACTATATAACTGTAGCAAGCACAGGAAATGCTATAGACTTTGGTGATTTAACTGTGGGTAGGATGCAATCGGCTGGTGCTAGTAATGGTGTAAAGGGATTAATAATAGCTGGTAACTCTTCTGCAATTGCAGCCCGAACTGATGTAGATAAACTTACTATAGCTACAACAGGTAATGCCACATTATATAGTGGCACGACAGGTTCTGCACAAAGTTGTACTGGGTGGTCAAATGGAGATAGGGCTGTTTTTGCGATTGGTTACTCAGGTTCAGCTAAGGTTAATACAGTGGAATTTTTAAGTATTGAAACAGAAGGTAATGCTACAGATTTTGGAGATTTAACTGTTGCTAGAAATAATCACAGTGCAACAGGAAGCGCTACTAGAATGTTAGTTGTAGGAGGAGATACATAATGCCAAAATCAGATGTAATAGACTATGTAACAATGGCATCAGCGGGTAATGCTACGGACTTTGGGAACTTAACTGTTGCTAGAAGTGTTCCAGCAGCAGCATCAAATGGAACTAGAGCCACTTTTGGTGGGGGGCATAGTTCTTCGTCAGCTACTGAGGACACTATAGACTATGTAACTATTGATACTACAGGTAACGCTACTGACTTTGGTAATTTAAGTGTAGGTAGACAGGGTAGCGGTGGACTTTCAGGAACATAGTAGGAAAACATAATGGCTCTCACCATAAACCATCAGACTAACGACATTAGCAATGCTACTGGTACTATCCTTGTTAATGGCGTAGCCGTTGGTGGTGATAATACGCCCCGTTTTTGGTATGGTTCAAGAGGTGTATTTGCTGGTGGGTATGATGCTGTTGGAAGTGGTTTTTCCAATGTTATAGATTACATAACCATAGCTTCAACAGGCAATGCCACCGACTTTGGCAATCTTGTAGCTGAAAGAGGAAGATCGCCGTTTGGAATTTCAGATGGCTCTCGTGGGGTAGTTGGGGGTGGGTATAACTACACAACTGATATAGATTATTTTACTGTAGCTACTCTAGCGAATGCTGTAGATTTTGGAGACCTTACTACAGGTAGGCAAAGTCCAGCGAGTGCATCTGATGGAGTTAAAGGTATTATAATAGCAGGAACAAATAGTTCAAATCAGGGTATAACAAATGTAGAAAAAATTACAATAGCAACAACAGGGAATGCTACATCTTACAGTGGCACAGTACCTGCTGCTAAACCGCCACAGGGCTGGTCTAATGGAGATAGGGCAGTTTTTCATCTTGGGATTATATCTGCTCCTAGTTTTGCTATAGTTAATACTATAGAATATTTAAGTATACAAACAGAAGGTAATTCAACTGACTTTGGTGACATGACCGTTACTATTCAGGACAGGTATTCTACAGGCAGTACAGTCAGGGCTTTATTTGCAGGTGGCGCTGGCCCCTCCAATGTAATTGATTATGTAACTATGGCTACAGCAGGTAATGCTACTGATTTTGGTGATCTTACTGTTGCAAGACAACAACCTTCAGCGGCTTCAAACGCAGTCAGGGCTACTATTGCAGGGGGTTACAGTAGTTCAACTAGGTATAATACAATAGACTATGTGACTATAGATACTACTGGCAACGCTATAGACTTTGGCGATTTAACTGTTGCTAGAAAAGCAATGGCAGGTCTTTCAGGAACATAATATGGCATTAACAATTAATTATCAGACAGACGATATAAGCAACTTAACAGGGGCTACGACTTTTAATGGTGTAGCCGTTGGTGGGGATAATAGTCCTGTTTTTTTCTACGGTTCTCGTGGTGTATTCGGTGGAGGTAATCTTAATAATGGTAAATTAGACACCATAGATTATATTACCATAGCTTCAACAGGTAATGCTACTGATTTTGGTAATTTAACTCAAGGAAGAGATGGCACTACTGCCGTAAGTAACCGTACTCGTGGGGTATTTGGTGGTGGGAATGCAAGTGGTGCAGGTAGAGTAAATACTATGGACTATATTACCATATCTACTACTGGCAATGCTACTGACTTTGGTGATTTGACTGTAGGTAGAGATACACTTGCCTCTGCAAGTAATGGTACTCGTGGTGTATTTGGTGGAGGCAATTAATTTATGGGTCAGTTAAACACGCTAGATTATGTCACTATATCTACTACTGGTAATGCTACTGACTTTGGAGACTTAACTCAAGCTAGGTATAGTATATCTGGTGCAGGGGGTACTACTAGGGGTGTTTTTGCAGGTGGCTATGCTGATAATTATAGTAACGTAATTGATTATATTACTATAGATACTACAGGTAATGCTACTGACTTTGGTGATTTGGTTGTCACGTCAGACTCTATGGGTGGTCTTTCTAGTGAAACTAGGTGTGTTTTTGCGGGGGGTTATTACCCGTACATTAATGTAATGCAGTATATTACTACCGATACAACAGGTAATTCTACAGACTTTGGAGATTTAACTGTAGCTAGGACTTTAATGGCAGGTGCTGCTAATGGTACTAGAGGCGTATTTGGTGGGGGATTTAGTACAATATACGATACTGTAATTGATTATATTACTATAGCTAATACTGGTAATGCTACTGACTTTGGAGACTTAACTCAAGGTAGGTATGGCGCAGGTGGCTGTTCAGGAACATAATATGGCATTAACATTTAATCATCAAACAAATGAGATTAGCAATGACGGTGTTATAACTGTTGGTGGTGTAGCCGTTGGTGGTGACAATACTCCTAAATGGTACGGTGCTAGATATGTACACGCAGGTGGAGCAAGTACTGTAAATGTTATGGACTATGTAACAATACAAACAACAGGTAATGCTACAGACTTCGGTGATTTGACTGTTGGTAGATATTTAGGTGCAGGTACTTCAAACGGGAGTAGAGGAGTTTTTGGGGGAGGCTACACAGGAAGTAATCAAGATGTTATTGATTATATAACAATAGGTACTACTGGTAATGCTACGGACTTTGGAAACATGAGTGTTGCTAGAAGACGCATGGGTTCTTTATCTAATGGAACTCGTGGTGTATTTGCGGGTGGTGAAGGCGGTAATAGTAATGTAATGGACTATATTACTATATCTACTACAGGTAATGCAACAGATTTTGGTGACTTAACACAAAATAGTGCAGACGGTAGTGCTGGTGTTTGTGACGGTACAATAGGGGTTTTTACTACGATTGGCGACGATTTGTACAGAACAGAAAAAATTATTGTTGCTACAGCGGGTAATGCTACAGACTATGGAGCTTTGTCTTACTACTTTACAGACGCTACTAGTAATATTTCAGATACAACGTATGGTGTTTTTTGTGCGGGGCTAAATCAAGGTAGTGAATCTAGAATAGAAAGAATTACTATTGCGACTAATGGAAATGGTACTGACATAGGTGATCTGAACACTCATAACAAGGATATAGGTGGAGGAGGAGGAGATGCAAGTAGAGGGATAGTTGCAGGTGGGGATGCTTCAGCAAGTGGTCCTTCAAATGTAATTCAATACTTAACAATAGCTGCATCTTCTGGTAACGCTGTCGACTTTGGAGATTTAACACGGGGGGTTTACAGAGCCGCAGGTGGAGCAGCAGGAACATAAAAGGAAACTAACAATGAAAAAAGAATTAACAACCACAGAAGAATGGACATTTAGTTTACCAGCAGTAGCAGCAGACAAAATAAATACTGCTGCTGTAGCAAAAGTAAATCAGTTCTTACCAGAAATAGACGAAAAGACTCGTGCCTTTGATAGGCAAAACAGTCAACATACAATATCTCTTATGACTTTAACTATGTTAAACGGTCAGTCTCCTATGCGTATGCTACGTCAAGTTACTGCAGAGATTGACAAACGTAAGTCTGCACTAGCAGAGGCCCAAGTAAGCCATGCTAAATGTTTAAAAGAAATAGATCAGCTTGAGGGTGACATTGATATGGTTGCACAAGCAGAGTTAAGACAAAAAAGATTTAATCTGGAAAGACTAGAGTCTAAAATTAATGGTGCGTTTAAAGACATTGCAACATTAATAGATGCCTATGAAAATATAAAAGAAACAAACAACATTGATGAGTGGGATGAGGAAACATTTGAAGCTGAAGAAAAACGTCATCATGTTCGTCGTGGTTTTGAGCTTATGTATCGCAACTTACTTGATGGTGGTAGAGCACAGACAGCTACAATAGAATATTTACAACAATACGGTGTACATCCACAAGTAAGTCTAACAGAGGTAAGTGGTTATGTTACGCATACTGCTGAACGTATACAAAAACAAGACATACCTCACTCTAATGATCTAGAAGAGTTCTTAGATCAAATGGCAGATAAGTACTGTGTTAATGTGGATGTAACAGCAGAACGTATATTTGGTAAAGCTGACTTTGCTAACACAGAATACATGTTACGTTTGGAGAATAAAAAATGATTATTGAATATATGCTAGTCCGTGAAATGGATCTTAAACGCACTCCGTCTTGGATAGAAGATGGGGGATATTTTTTTGACGGAGACTATAATACTTATGTTGGTTACAGTCCAGATTTAGCAAACCGTGATTATTATGTTCCAGACACAGTAGTAACATTAACTCGTGCTGAATTAAAAACTAAATTACTGACTATGCATAATAGATATGGTCCTAGTAAAGGAAAATATCTTTTTACAGATGAAGATAATAATCCTCTAAACAATACTCAAGTAGAAGCTATGGCAGATACTTGGTGTGATGAAAGAGGGGAATCTTAAAATGTCTGACGATAGCTGGCACTTAAACAAGTCTGTACCAATTACACTGATTTTTGGACTAATTGTTCAGGGTGCAGCTATTGTATGGACAGTCTCTATGATGATGTCCGACATTGAAGATAACTCAGAAGAGATTATAGCACTAGAAGAACGTATAGGCAGGTTAGAAACATCTGTACACAATCAAGCAGTATCACTTGCCCGTATTGACGAAAATATAAAAGCAATAAGATCATCAGTAGAAAAGATGGCGAATAATGATTAATAGGATTTGCCACGATGATAGAAGTATTAGCTTTAGCAGGTGCAGTTACTAAGATAGCTGGTGCAGTTAGTTCTGCAGTTAAAGCTGGTAGTGACGTAGCAGACTTACTGCCTCACTTTGGTAAGTTAGCAAAGTTAGATAGTGAGATACAGTTAGCCGAAAAGGGTGCACATAAAGGCCCACTAGCTAGACTGAGTTCATCTGAAGAAGAAGGCTTTGCAATTGCACAAGCTAAGATGAAACACAAAGAATGCATGGATGAATTAAGGTCAGCTTGTCAGCTATATGGACCTCCCGGCATGTGGGATTTAGTTGTAAAAGAGCAAGCAGCAGCTAGACAAAGACACAAAGAATCGTTAGAATTACAAGCAAAGCAAAGAGACAGATTATTCTGGGGTATATCATTGGTAGTCGGAGTAGTAATCTTCGTAGGTGGTGTAGCAGGAATGATCTGGGGTCTTAATGAAGTAGTGAATGGATAATTAATATGGCAGAAGAAAACCAAAACGAAGAAAACCAAAATGAAGACGCTGTAGTACAGGGTCCGACTATTGAAGATCTTATGGCAGATAGAGCACTCCAACCTTCTTTGCCTTTTGGTGCTAAGGTTTCTCCTGTAGGAACTACTATAACGTCAAATCAATTACTTAGTACAACAGCGGGTGATGCTCCTACTGCGCCTACGGTAACGGCTGCTTCACCTATAACTGCAGCAACTGCAAAAGGACCAACAAAAACATCATTTTTCCCAATTCAACAAGATCCAAGAGCATTAGTTGGTTCGGGCAATAGTTTAAGTATACTTCCAACAGAGCCATCAATTTCTCCCGCAACAGTAGATCCAAGTACTGTTACACCTCAAGTAAGCACCGCATTACAAGGTGTTGTCGCAGAAACAGGAACTGTATCACCTGAAGCTCAAGTACAGGCGGCACAAGGAACTATACCAGATAGTAGTTTAGCTACTGCTATTGGTGTAGATGAAAAGTATATACAAGAAGTTAAGGCTGGTGCACGTACTGTATCTGCAGATGAAATTGCTAAAGCCGCTACTGCATTAAACATACCAATAGCACAAGCTCAAGCATTACTAAAACCTGTAGTAACTACAGAAGCTGTAAAGTTTGAAGAACCTACACCAGAGGTAACTGCTGTCACTGATTATGATGTAGGCAAGATGGGTGTAGCTGAAGGACAAGTAAAAGAAAATGAAGTTGTAAAAGCTGAAGGTGTAGGTCTTACTGCAGAACAAGCTGAAAATTCTATTAGTACATATCAGTCTACACTAGAGTCTGCACGTGGACAAGTTGCAGATGGTGAGACTATTACATCTCAAGACTATTACAATCTTCCCCCTGCAGATATTGCAAATATACAAAAAACTGCTGTAGAAAATGCCGCTACTGCATCTACTATTCCTCAAGCAGATATAGCTACAACATCTTATCAATCTACAATTGCAGGTGCAGAAGGCCGTGTGGGTGCACAAGAACTTATTGACGCTGAAGCACAGGGATTACAAATAGGTCAAGCTGTAGAGGCTGTTGCTGCTGTAGCTAATGAATTAAACACTGCAGCTAAAGCGGTAGCTGAACAAGGTACAATGTCACAGTATCTTGCAGAGGCTGCACAGGTAAACGTTACAGCTAAGTCTACTGTACAAGGTCAGATGTCTGAGCTTATGGCACAGTTTGAAAATGGTACACCTGTATGGGCTGCAGGTGCTATGAGAGCGGCTAATGCGGCAATGGCATCACGGGGTTTAGCGGGTTCTAGCATGGCAGGTGCAGCTATCGTACAGGCCACTATGGAGGCTGCATTACCTATTGCATCTGCCGATGCTAAGTTTTTGTATGATGCAAATATATCTAACGCTAACTTTAAGCAACAAGTAGCTCTATCTAATGCTGCAGCAAACCAAAACATGGAGCTTGCTAATTTAAATAACAGGCAACAGGTTGCGTTGGCTAATAGTACTAATGCATTTACACTACAAACACAAAGTTTGTCTAACGAACAGTCTGTTATTCTTGCTAATGCACAATTTAAATCTGCAGTACAACAGAAAAACTTAGATGTAAAAACACAAACGTCTTTAGTAAATGCTGCACGTTATGCAGAAGTAAATAATATAAACTTAAATAATACACAACAAGCACTACTGCAAAGGTCATCTGAAAACTTACAAGTTGATATGGCTAACTTGTCTAACACACAACAAACTGCGTTATCTAATCTTCAGGTACAGGCTTCTATTGCAGGACAAGAGCTTACTAATGAACAGCAGATGGCAGTGCTTGCTTCATCACAAACGTTTGAAGCTGCTCAGTTTGATGCTAATGCACAGCAACAGGCCTTTATGCAAGATGCACAATCACGTGCTGCACTTGAAGGTAAGTCTATGGATATTAGACAGCAGACAGCTTTGTTTAATGCTTCACGTGTTGCACAAGTAAACGACATTAATCTAACCAATGAACAGCAGGTAAAATTACAAGCATCTACTGAAAGTTTACAGATTGAAGTTGCTAACCTTTCTAACCGTCAACAAACTGCACTTGCAAATTCACAACTACGTGCAAGTTTGCAAGGTAAAGTTCTTGACAACAAACAACAGGCTGCTATAATTAATGCAGAGCGTTATGCAGAGGTTAATAATATTAATCTTTCTAATAAACAACAAGCGTTTATCCAAGAGTACTCTGCACGTACAGCTTTTGAAGGTCAGGCTATTAACAATAGTCAACAAGCTGCTATATTTAATATCTCAAGTGTACTTGAAGATCGTCAGATAGAATTAAATAACGAACAACAAACTCGTTTGTTTAATGCTACCAATACTATGACTGTAGATATGACAGAACTATCTAACAGACAACAGGTAGCTGTGGCTAACATGCAGGTAGAAGCTACGTTACGTAATCAAGAATTACAAAACGAACAACAGGTAGCCGTAATTAATGCTGAACGTTTTGCAGAGGCTGCTAATATTCAGTACACATCTGAGCAACAGATGACACTAGCTAACTCACAGATGATGCAGTCTGTTGGATTAGCAGAAATGTCTAGTGCCAACACTGCAACACTACAAAATGCAGCAACGTTAGCTAATATGGATATGGCTAATTTAAATTCTAGGCAACAAGCTGCTGTTCAAAACGCACAAGCATTCTTGAGCATGGACATGACTAATCTAAGTAATCGTCAACAAACAAATATGTTTAGATCTCAATCTATGCAACAAGCCTTACTGTCAGATCAAGCTGCAGAAAATGCCGCTGCTCAGTTTAATGCAAGCAGTGAGAATCAAGTAAATATGTTTATGGAAAATTTATCTGCACAAGTATCTCAGTTTAATGCAACTCAAAAAAATGCCGTTGCTCAATTTAATGCAGGTGAAGAAAATGCTGTAAACAAGTTTAATGCACAAATTGAAAGTCAGCGTGATCAGTTTAATGCATCTAATCAACTTGTAATAGCGCAGAATAATGCTAACTGGCGTAGACAAGTAGCAACAGAAGACACTGCCGCTCTCAATAGATCTAATGAGATTAATGCTGCAAACATGTTGGCTGTATCTAATACTGCATACGATAACTTGTGGAACTACTACTCCGATACAATGGAATATGTATGGACTAGTGCTGAAAGTGAACGTGAACGTACTGTAGATATTGCTATTGCTAACCTTAATAATGATGCAAGTGCTGCTGCTACTACTGCACAAAATGATTATAATTCATCTATAGCGTTTGGTAATTTAGTGGGTACATTGTTTACTTCAGATCTTAGTGGCAGTTTTGCAGGTTCGTTAGTTGATGGTATATTTGGGAGTAAAAAATAAATGTTTAATGTTTTTGCTGATGCATATAACAATATAAAAATGCCAGAGAAAAAAGAAGTAAGCTCTTTAGATAAAGCAAAGGGATTGCTGTCTCGTAATAAAGATACTATGTCTAGCGATACGTCTAATAGCGAACCTATGGAACGTGTGGCAAGATACGTAGCACAAATACGTGAAGATAGAATGAGGATTAAAGATGATAGAGACACCTGAAGTATCCCTCAATAGACCTACACCGGGTATGGGTATGACTGCTGAAGTAGGAAGTAGACCTTGGCAGAATCCACCACAGTACAACACAGTTGAGGAAGCTCTAGATTTTTATATACCTAGAATGACAGAAGAAAACTTTAATGACCAACTCCTTGATATTATGGAGATGGGTATACCCTTAACTACTATTGCTAATAGTATTCAGTCAGCAGGTGTAATGGAAGGTAAACATACTATTGATGTGGGTATGCTTATTATGCCTGTGCTTATTGAGATGATGGCATACATAGGTGATGACGCTGGCATTGAGTACGACACAGGTACAGAAATGCGTAAAGATGATGATCGCATATCTAGCAGTAAGATTGCACTAGCTATGAAGAAGATGAAAGAACGTTTACCTGAAGAGTTAAACTCTGAAGAGACAGTTGAGGTAGAAGAAGTACCAGAAGAAGTTGAACCACAACCAACTGGTCTTATGGCGAGGAGAGCATAATGGCATTTAATTTTGGGGGTTTTGCAGCAGGTGCAGCAGATGCGGTTACTACTCGTATACGTGTTAATGAAGATAGAATGCAAAAGCGTCTTGAGGAATCTAGACGTGAAGCAAGGGCAGTAAGATTACGTAAACAAGCAGAGCGTGAATCTGAAAAGAAAGCTACAGAAGAATTAGTTGGAGCTTTAAAATTTGTAGGTTACACAGACACTCAAGCTGCTGAAATAGCTACACAAGGAAAAACTGCTGGCGACTTGTATTTAGACGTAGGAAAACGTGCAGTTATAAATGGTGTAGACGTAAGTAAAAATTACAATATGAGAACAACAAATTCTGTAGCAGAACTTAACGAAGACGTAAATGCAGGAGCACCTGCAACTGGTACGTCTTTTGGAGGTTTTGATGCTAAATTTTTGCAAGAACAATATCAAGAACCAGATGAAATAAGTAACAGCTTTGGTTCTAGACTTGCTGTACTTTCACAAAAACAATTACAAACTAATGATCCTGATAAGATTGCTGACTTTGAACGACAGAAAACAAAAATACTAAAAGATTTAAGAACCATGAAAGAAGCTGAAAGTATTAAGGATGGTGAAAAAGGCCCGTCTTTTAACTTGGGTACTTTTCAACCTATCGTAAACTCTCAATTTAAAATGGAACTGATGGCTTTTGATATAGGTATGGACATGGAAGGTAATATTAGAACTAAAATGGAAGGTAAAGAAGCTCAAGTAGAAGTAGCCAGATTAAAAACTGCAGATTATCTTGAGGGCACATATGGTAGTACAGAAGATCCTATTTTATATGATGGTATTACGACGTTACGATCACAGGCTCAAGCTAATTTAAAAAGTTATGTAGATAGTGCTCAAACAGTTACATCTTTAAATAGTCAAGAGGATTTAAGAACTGGAAAGTTTAACATAGGAGAGGTTGTCAGCATACCCAACTTAGGAAGACTTGTATATACACAAGTAGTTAATCCAGCAACAGGAATACCTTTTTATTAATGGCTGAAACACTTTCCCTTTTAGACTATGTAAAGTCTAGAGATAAGGACAGTGACGAAGAAGATACAGTAGTCACACCTTCTCTACCAACTCAACCTGCATCACAAGATGGTGTGGGTTCTATGTCGTTAAGTGAATACACTTCTAAACGTGATGGTGATACTACTGCAACTATGTTCCCTGAAGTAGAAGAAGATGTAGATGAAGACCCTACACAAATAGACATGGCTACTTTTGGTATACCAAGCGCAGATGAAGATCCTGTACCTGAAGTAGAACCCTATGACCCATCCTTTAGGTCTGGTGCAGATCGTTTAGCTGAAGCAAAAGAATACTCTGGTTATATTCTTGTTAAAGATGAGAGTGGTGAAGACGTTGGTAAACTTATTAGTGAAGCTACAGACGAAGAAATAGCTGCGTTTGGCAAAGTAATAGCAAAAGATATAAGATCTGGCGAGGGTACGTATGCGGGTGAAGCTGGTGCTGCTGAAAAATTAATTAGTCTTCTTCCTGAATACGGAGGTGCTTTTGGTACTAAAAGGCTAATGGAACTTGGGGAGGCTATAAATATAGGAGGATCTGGAGCAGCAGATGCCATAGAACATACATTAGAAGCAATGTCTGAGAACTGGGCGGGTAGTTATGTAATAGATGGATTATATAAAGCTGCTTCTGCAGGTAGAAATCCTGATATATCTACTCCTAGAGAGCTTACAAATTTAATAATGGACACAACCTCTGGTGCACTAGAGTTTTCAGAAACTTTACCTGCTGTTGGCGTTCTTGGTAAATTTATATCTATTGCTAAATCTATGCCCAAGGCAGCAGCTAAAGGCCTTGTAAAGAAAACTATAAAAGAAACTAAACAAAAAAAGATTGCAGAACGTTACAACGTAGGCGGTGCTCGCATTGCTACTATGGAAGCTGCAGAAGATGCACGTATTGCTGCTGCTAAAGTTGCGGATGCAAACAAAGACATAGCGCAAGAGCTTATCATTGCATTTGAAGACAAGGTAGGTAGGACTGTATCAAAAGAAGTCAATGGTGTAAAAACACTTGACTTTGATTTAGCACGTGAGGCTGGTGAAGACATTGCCCGTACCGTTACAGAACGTGATGGTGATCTGTTTGATCTAGCACTAGGTGACGATGTAATCACAGATCCTATACTGCAGCCAGATAAGTTTAATGGTATTGTTGCTATTGCATCTGACCTTAAACGTAAAAACCCAGAGGCATTTAATAATAATAAAACTATTATAGATAACTTATTTGAATTAACAGTTAATAAAGATCTTATTGGTGGTCAAGAACTGATAGATGATCTTAATAGGTACGGCTTATCGTTTGAAGACTACGTACTTACTGTAGCTGGTTCAGGATCTAAAGCTGGTAAGGTACTAAACAAACTATCACAGATAGCTCGTGTTAAACCAGACAATATCAAAGCAGATGCTAAACAAAAAGAATTACTAGAGCAACAAGGCAGCATACGTAATGGTGTTATGCGTGTTGAGAATGTTCGTCGTGGATTACTTGTGTCACAGATTGCTACTGCTGCCCGTAACCTTACGTCAGGTGGTGTACGTGCGCCACTAGAAGGCTTAGGTAATGTAATGGACAATGCCCTATATGAGTTTAGTCAGCCTATTGGTAAGGGAACTGGTGGCTTCTTAGGTGCAGGTAAGCAGTTAGTGTCTGGTGAGAACTGGAGAGACAGTTTCAGACACATGAAGTATATGTTTGATCGTCCTGATGTAGCCAAGGCGTACACTGATCTAGTTCTTGAACAACCACAGTTGGAATCACAGTACAACAGAATGTTCAATAACCTTAATGAAATACAAGAGCTAACAGGTAGAGGCAAAGGCGGTGCAGTAGATAATGTACTCAGTGGTCTTGAAGATGTAACTGATGTACTAAACACACCCAACCGTTGGCAGGAATATCTTATTCGTAGGGGTGCATTCTTTGGTGAGCTTGAACGTTTAACTAGGCGTGAGTATAAGATAGATCTTATTGATGCACTACAAGAGGGTAAGCTAAAAGACTTGCTGAATGATGCAAGCTCTATAAAGCCAGAGGGTGCTAGATCTTTTATTAACATTGTAGATGATGCTGTAACAAAGTCACTAGATATTACGTATGCAAAACAACCTGATGTACCTGTGTTTCGTAAAACGTCACAGTTTATAACAAATAATTTTGGCACAATCCTACTTGAATTTCCACGCTTTATGTTTAACAGCATGGAGCTTATGGGTCAGTATGCAGCAGGTGCATCAATACCACTGACAAAGAAGATGACAGAGCTTGTTACTCTAGGTAAGTATAAAGCACCTCTTACTGCTAAAGATAGACAACGTGTATCACGTAACCTAACAGGTATGGCTGCAGTTGGCGCAGCATATATGTACCGTACAAGTGAAGAAGCACCCGCTGAGTTTAATCAGGTTGGTGTATCAGACGAAACACAAGCAGACACACTGCCACTGTATCCTGTGCCACAGTACTTGTATCTTGGTGAAGCAACTAAGCGTTTAGAAGATGGCACATTCAATGATTGGTTTGACGCCAAAGAGTTTGTGGAAACATTTGCTGGTACTAATCTACGTACAGGCACAAGCAATGCAATCCTAGAAGAAGTGTCTGCCTTTGCTGATGCTACTGACCTTACTAAAGGTGAAGGTATGGGGCGTTTAGCTGGGCGTACACTAGGCAACTACTTAGGCACATGGGCTGTACCCTTCGCACAAGTGATAGAAGCACAGAGGGCTGCAGGTATACGTGGACTAACATACAAAGATGCTGCAGAAGATCCTACGTTAGACTTCATGGGTACGTTTAAACGTGAGCTTGTACGTCCTATGGCACAACGTGGTGTTCTTACTACACCAGAGGAAGAGGCAGAGCTACCTGAACGTTCATTCTTGTTTGCTGAAGACACTACAAAGAAACGTGTAATGCCACTGGCTAGGTTTGGTTTGGGTTTAAACCTCAGTGAAAAAGATAATGAAGCTGGTGAGTACCTGTCTAGGATGGGCTTTAAAGATTACAGACTAGGCAGTACATCTAAAGTACCTAGCATCAAACGGTTTGAGAATAAGCTACTGGGTGATCTAGTACCTACTGTAGTTGAAGCAATGCAGGGTGTTGAGGAGTATTATCGTAATGACTATGCTAGACAATCAGATGAGTTTAAAGCAAAAGTAAAAGAAGAAAAGTATATTAATACTAATTTAAAACCTTTAATAAGAACAGAGTTTACTTCTATAAAAACTGCATTACGTGAGGGTAGTATTAAAGAGGGTGACGAATACACAAGAGCCATTGTTAGGTATCGTAATCTACGTCCTGACTTACGTAAGATGGCAACGTTAGATTTCTATAAGTATTATCCTGATGATAAGCTAGATGTTCTAAACACAGAACATATAAACAGACTAATAGGAATAGCAGAAGCTAGGAAGTAAAAGAGGGGGCAATTAAGCCCCCTTTATTTTTGTTTATCGTGTGTCTCCACTGCCGCCTATAGTACCTGCAGTTTTTCTAGCACTTAGCTTTGCCTCATTCTGCCCAGCTATCATACCCAGCGTAAGGTTTAGGTCAGTAGCTAGTGCAGCACAGTACCACAGTACGTCACCTATCTCACTGGCTATGTCCTCTCGCCATGTCTCAGGGCGTTTGTCAGGCCCATCACGTACAAGCTTCTTTACTTTGTTAGCTACCTCACCTGCCTCACCAGCAAGACCCAACGCAGGGTAGAGGATCTTGTGTTGATCAGGATAGATAGCAGTCCTAGATGCATTACGTTGATATGAATTAAAATCAGACATGCTGTACTTCTCCTGTAGAAACTGCTCCGCTTCCTGCTTTAGTTTGTTCATACTTTAATACTCTTTTTAATTGTTCAAAGTAGGCTTTATTAAATCCCCTCTCCCACTCTCTGCACTGCATTGTATCCTTGTGAAAGGGATTAATTGTTTTCCCACGTTTGAAGGCTGAGTAACCTTGATCATATTGAAAGCGCAATGGTGCGTCATACTTACCAAGGCCACGGTCTTTTCTGTTAGTTCTTTTTATCATAAGAAACTCCTTATGCTACGTTGATTAAAGTTGCTTCGGTGTAGGGTACATGGTAAAATTGTTCACCAGCATAGATGTTACGCCCACGTGCCTCACGTAGTTTGTCATCTGTCAGTAGTGAGCTATCTATACACCAGCACTTGTCCATGCTGTTGCTGAATATATAAAACTGTAGATTATCATGCTTAGATAGTAACTTCTTCTTGCGCTCAAGTATACGTATCTCTGCCCAATTGGTAGGCCACTCACCTACCCACGCAGTCTTTACTTCAGCTTCACTGTAATATTTTACTCCATCTTTTTGTGTTACAACATCTGCATCGTATGACTCTGTGCTATCCACAAGTTCGTGACCTTCACCTATAAGGTGAGTGATCAGTGCTTGCTTCGCAGATTCGTCATACTTAGCGTAAAGGTCACGTGAGAAAGGTTTTCTGTAAGCCATGTCTTACTCCGATTCTGTTTTAGTTTCTAGGGATTTGCGTAACTTACCAACAAGTAGCTCGTTAGATATTTTTAAACTATTCGACTGATAGTTTAATTGGTTCTGGATATTTGAGTTATATGTAATCTCATTTACCCAGATGTTTTGTTCCTTAGTAAAGTCATCTGTTTCATACTCTACTTCGTCTAATGTTATCTTTACCATAGTGTTTCTCCTTATGTGGGTGTTGGTAACTGTATGCAGTATGTAACTGCTGTTGCTTCTGGTGCAGGTTTAGTGCTCACTAATCTTTCTTCCATTGGTGCTGCTACTTTCCTACAACTAGCGTAGTCTGTGAATAATGTATGATAAGATTGTATTTTCATCTCACCTTGAAAGGTCATAATGAGCACTAGAACATACATTAGAACAGACCTGAGACTGTATCCGCTACCAACGGGATAACAAAGTCTGCTACTACTATTGCACCTGCAAAAAACGTCATTATTTCAAACATATTATATCTCCTTATGTTATATCTACCATTTCACACACGTCACCAGTACAAGCCATGGTCTGCATTGCAATAGTGTTATCGTCTTTCTCGTACTCAGACAGCCCAGCCCAATTAATCTTCTTAGGCATACACTTTAATAGCACGTTGTATGTTTCTTTGTCTACTTCTTGATAGGGTGCCTGTTGATATGTATGTTCAGAGTGTGGTAAAAAAGACACACCTGACATTTCATCAAAGTATTTGTACACAAATGCGCCTACTTCCATCCACTCTTCCTCACGTACAGAGATTGTAACACTAGGTTTGTGTTCACAGAAATGTCTCTGGTATATAAGCCACATCTCTAGTTGCTCAATGGCGGTCATGTCGTTACGTGTTACTGACTTTGCGGGTGACTTAACAGGAAAACTAAACACTGTAGTAGTATCACCCTTCATAACGCATGGCTCACTAGGTATGCCCTGATCCATCATAAACTTTGTCAACGGATCTTTATTATCACCACGGACAGTACGGATATAATGGGTACTGTGGCGAGCATGTATGCCACTGGCACTATCCACCAGTTGTGAGACTGTTCCCGATGGTTTGACGCATGTAATTGCAGCAGCAGCAGGTATATTAAGACGGTCAGCCCATTCAGCATTAGTAGATACAGCGACCCCACGAAGATGTTCAAGAGTACTCTCCAATCCTTTGTTACTTAATGTCATCAGAGGGTTGTCCATTATCCCTGTGAGTGACACACCAAGCAGTCGTTCTTCTTCTGTATTGGAAGACCACACCTTTCGCAAGTATGGGAACTTGGTGTAGGTTGACTGGATAGTTCCCAGAATTGTTGCCAAACGGATTTTTCGCTCAAGATCTGCCAAAGTGTCTGTAGCACGTACAACAACTTCCGTAAGATTACAGAACTGATATGGACGAAGGATGATCTCGCTGCATGGATTAGTTCCAAACTCGTGATCTGGATCTCTACGCCCAAACTTCTTAGCTTGGTTCTTAGCTGCTTGACGATTGTATACACCACGTTCTCCTGATTTACTTTCAACTAATGCTTGCCACTCACGCATGTATGTTTCCATGTCTGGCTTCTCTGTATAACTAACACTGTTGTTGGCTAATGCACGATGTGCGGAAGTTTCCCACCACTGACCTGACTTAGCATAGCGCATACGATCATCAGATAAGTTAGACAAACTAATCATGGCTGACCTACGTACACCACCTACAACTACAATCTGACCAATGAAACACATAAGATCGTGACACTCTAGGCTAGACAACTTACGTCCTTGTGCAGCTTTAAATATGGTTACAGCAAAGTTAAACAACTCTACCAACGGTGCGGGGCCACTGGCTCTGCCACCAAAAATCTTTAATCGTGCGCCAGCAGGACGTACTTTAGAGACATCCCACTTAGGGATTTCACCAGCCCAAAGGAGAGCAAGCACTTGACGGAACGCTTTAGCCCAACCTTCCTTACTATCTTTGACAACGACTGTGGTATCACTGTCGAACAACTGAGGAACTTCAGGGAGCTTAGATATAAACTGCCTCTCGACACTGAAGCCGACACCAGTACCACACAAGAGGATGAACATAGCCTCGTCGAAGGACTTAGGGTCATCTACGGGTAGGTAACTGCAGTTGTACCCTGCAGTGTTATCACGCTCTAGTGCCGTACCAGCGGTCATCATAGCTCGCATAGAGGGCATAACCTCTAAACTAAGAATAGCCTCACGTATTTTGTTTACATAGCTGTCATCGCCAGCTTTAGTACGTACAACGTTATCCATGTAACGTTCTACTGTTTCATCCCATGCTTCTCGTCTACCTTCTGTGTCAAGCCATCGTGCATATCGTGACTTGTGAATGAAGGATTGATAGTCTGTTGGTAAATAGTTATCCATGTACATCACTCCGTTATTAGTTTCATTGATTTAATTGTCATACCATCTACATCGTAGATAAATTCCTGTAGTGCATCCTTTATTTCTTCATCGACAAAGCCATCCACAGGAATAGGATATTCGTCTTCGTCTAGTTCTAGTGTAAGAAAGACTTTAACTATCACCGTTCTCTTCCTCAATTAATTGGTTCAGATACCACTGTGCTTTCTGTAAGTCTTCAATGCCATTCTTGTACCTGTAACGCCAAAGGTATTTCATAATATTACCCTGCAGATAATACTGAAAACCTTCCTCACCAGTTGCTGCACGAATGGCATCAATGCATTCTACTCCTGCAAAGTTGTAGTGCTCTGGTGAGTTTACCATATCTGTATCTGACATACATATCTCCTCTAATTAAACTTTACTTTAACTACGTTATCTTCAACACTCTCCACTGTAGCCTTTGGTGTGTTGTCCTCCTCATCTTCTAACACATCATTGACATACTTGGCAAGGGTATCTCGTATGTCAGTATCTTCTTCCATAGCTGGAATGGATGCACAAACCATGTGACACAAACGCATTATGTTTACGTAGTCATCGTCTGTAGTTGTGTTCTCTCCTGTAGTCACAGTACCTACCATCAACTCCCCTGTCCAGTTACCCTTCTGGTCTAGGAAAGGTGAGATACGTACAATAAAATCATTTGGATCAAAGTCCATGAATACTTTTTCTTCTGCCATATTATTTCCTCTTCACTTTCTTGAATGGGAAATGTATTAGATCAGGATGCATATCCTTACCCTTTTCATTTAACCAATCTTCTGGGATGATCCTATCATAAAATAAAATCTTATTTCTTTCACACCACTGACCATAGGTTGTCTTTGCACCCTTACTCAGCTTACGTCTACTACTTTCAAACACAAACCTAATGTCTAGCTTGGGATGCTGTTTCTTAATAGCGGCATGTTTACGTCTATCATCTGATGTAAACCTACCTTTAGTTTCTATTATGATCCCATTAGGTAACACAAAGTCTGGGGTATAGGTGCGGTACATAAGATCTTCCCATTCAATTTTGATGGCTTCGTACTTGACACGAACATTACGTTCTACCAAGTAGTCTTTTACTTTGATCTCTAGCCCACTCCTATACCCATGCTTCAAGGCAGCGGCAAACTGCTTGCCATTCATTAGATACGCCACAACCCATTCCAAGGACTAGGCAAACTACTTATAGTAGACACACCCAAGGATCGTAGCTCTTGTCTAACTGTCTCTTCTGCAGCCTTACGTACTTCCATAGCAGATCGTAACCCTGCATACTTAGCCTCGTGCAAGGCTTTCTTACGCTCAAGAAGATCTTGTTCCATAGCATTGATCTGTTCTTGCATTTCTTTTATTTCATCATCACCTAGCATTTAATACTCCTTTACTTCTACGTATGCCACAATGGGTTTTACCTTGGCCTGAGATACTTTAGATGGTAGCTCTTGTAGCGTATGGTAACACTCAAACCTGTAGTCACAGAACTTACAGTTACTGTTCAATATTTTATTGCCAGATGCCTTGCCCCTGAATGTCTCAGGCACAGGATCAAAGCAACGCTTGAACTCGTTAGCGTTTACTGTGTCAACAGTATCTTCTAATGTAGTAATCTCTGCATCAATGTCAAGACCATCTGCTGGAACATATTTAATTCCACCGTTGGCTTTGTTTACTACCCACCAGCCACCTGCTTTCTTACCTGCAGCTTTAGCGTAGCCAGCCAGTTGCCCTACGTAACCAAATGGATCACTGTCCTTTAGTGTTTGGAACGATTCAAACTTGTTTCTGTATGACCAGTCCGATGCAGACTTAACGTCATCGACTGCCCCATCCATCACAAGATCGTATGATCCCTTTACGGTAGTCTCTCCTAACTGTAACTCAACAAAGTTGTCATCGTCTTCATACTTAACTCCTGCTTCTGTTATGATACCCTTGAACGCTGCCTCTACTATGTCACCTAGAAGCATGTTCATTACGAATGTTGTCGGCTTGGGCAATGCCTTCTCTGGTTTATTCTTTGCAAACCAAAGCTGACAAGTCGGTCTACCTACATTAGACATACGTAGCCGAAACTTGTCACGCTTATTGCCCCCACCGAACTGGCGCTTTACAGCATCCATTACATCTGCACCAATCTGTTTGATTGTTTCTTCCGACATTGTTGATTTACCAGATGTAGCATCTTCAAGATACTGATTGATTGCCAGTTCAGCAGGATGGTTCATTAGACAAAGTCCTCTGCGTCAATGTCTACGAACTCTTCCACAGTATCTGTGTCAACCTCTTCATTCTTGTGCATGTTTTCATTCCATGAGTTGAGGATATACGTATTGTAATTCTCAATCCATGCAACAAAGTTAGCAAAGTTCTCCTGTGCTTCATTGTCCATGTCCAACGTATTGTTCAAGTCCAGTGAAGTGTTAGGCACATAGAAGCTGCTACCATTTGGTAACGGTACTTCTGTTGTGGTGAGTGACACATAATGCTGTGGCGGCAAGCGACGCATCTTTGACAGCTTAGTGAATACTTCACCCACTGTTTTGAATGCGTCACGGTTGTCAATCTCCCAGATGAACGGGGTAGACTCCACGTCAACAGAGTTACCTTGATCGTCTGTAGGATTGACCAGTTCAACGACACCAAACAATGCACGAACACGCTTGATTGATTTGATCAAGTCTTTCATGTTGTCTGGTAGTGCAGCCCAATCTTTGATAAAGCCAGCAGGTTTACCACAGTTAAAGCCGCCATCGTTGTCTTTCATGTCATGGTTAAGATCATTACCCATAACAGTTTTGACATAGCGGTTTGGTCTTGAGTCATTACCCATAACAAACTTCTTATGCATGAAGCGTTGTAGGTAAGGACGAATGGACACACTATCAGCGTAGTATGTAGGCCCATCAGGGATCTCTAGCTTGTAGGTGCCACCACTTACAACCTCTACGTTCTTCATCTTACCAGCAATCTCTTGCTGACCCATGATAGGTGAATGGTGAATACGTAAACGTGCAAGTGTACTTGCTTTAGATGACTGCTGTGCAGCATCTGCTCCCATGCCCATTACTTGGGCCATTGCTGAGAAATTGTTTGTGTCGATTGTTGCTACTTGATTCATATTAAATCTCCTTTTCATTGTGACGAATGGTGGTTATATCATATTACATCTTTTACGTCAAGCCAATTCGGACCAATCTTTGCCTCTAATAATAGAGGTACATTGAAATCTATGTTCCACTTACGGTTGACGATTGCGATTAGTTTATCATTAGCTGTGCTAATAACCTTTAGTACTTTGTCCTTCTCATCTGGGTGCACATCAATCACAACTGAGTCATGTACACTATTTACTACACAACTGTGTAGCCTGTTTGCTGTTAGTAACCTATCTATGTATATCAAAGATATGGGTACAATGTCAGCGGTTGCAAACGATTGCACTGGATAATTTTTTATCTGTGTGAAAAATGTCACACCCCCAAAGCGTCTACGTACTACGTCAGGGAATGCGAACTCACGTCCAGAAGGTGTAGTGATCTTGCCTGTGTTCAATGCTTCTTTGGCTAGTGCTTCATGCCACTTGGCAATACCAGAATACTTTGTCGTAAACTGTTGGTAGTATGTCGCTTCTGCTTGTGACCTACCGAAACCACTGGCACCATACAAAGGTGCAAACGTATGTGCCTTAGCCTCTTGCCGTGACATAGGCTGACCTGCATCACTGATGACCTGTGCAGTGTAAGCGTGTACATCAAAGCCAGTAGACACTTCCTCAATAGCAGTCTTGTCTTGTGCAAGGAATGCTGCGACACGAAATTCTAACTGGGCCATGTCAGCTTCCATAATCTGACCACCTTCCCAACGTGACGTGAATACACGCTTGACAGGAAACGTACCACCACGTGGCATGTTCTGCATGTTAGGGTCTGCACCTGATAAACGGCCTGTGCCAGTGCGGTGTTGCAGTAAACGTACATGCAGTCTACCGTCAGTCTTTACATGCGTTGCTATGCCCTCTACAAAGCTGCTGAGATATGTCTCTACTGCAGACAATCTACGTAGGTTCTGTAAGAATAGCTCTGCCTCTTTCATACCTTTGGAACGTGCAATGCCCTCAAGGTATAGCAAGTTACCTTTGTCTGTACCAAAGCCATTGGAGCTTACCCACTTGGCTGTAGGTGGTGAGAACTTGAGGCCAGCTAGGGAAGTAGAGTCAGTATAAAAGAAACCGCTTCCAGTACAAGTATTACATTTATTAGTTCTAGCAAAGGGAGTTCCATCTTTCTTTACCTTTCTTACCTGACCAGTGCCATAACATTCCTTACACTGGTGTGCTTTCTGTTTATACAAACGCTCACTGTGTAAGCGTACTGTACTACGATACTCTGTGTCAGGCATACGTTCATCAAACAAGTCTGCCCACACCTTTTTGTCATGTGGCCTACGGCTGTAGATAACCCATGACTTTTGCTCTGGGCTGTTGAGATTGATGGGTCTGTCACCCATAAGATCTGCAACCTGTTCCTCTAGTGCAATTGAAAGTACGTTACGCTCATGTTCAAACTCATCACGCACCTTCAACAGTGCATCCATGTCTACTTGAAAGCCACGCTGATAGATACGTGCAAGGTGTATTGCAAGCTGGTTAGTCAGAGTGATCGTTGGTTCTAGTGAACTGCACTCCTCGTACTTCGTCTGCAAACGATTGAACAATTGCTGCGTAGCATGTAAGTCATGTGACAAGTACTCAGTCAACTCAGCATGTGGTATGTCACGAGTAGACAAGCCTTTCTTGAAGTATTCTTTGAGTGTATCCTGCTTCTTAGTGTCAAGCTCGTAGCGTTCTGCACATGCCTCAAGTGACAGTAGCTCTTTCTGTCCACGCTGCAGTACGTACTCGCCTAGCATGGTATCAAAGATGTCACCGTCATAAGTAAAGCCTGACTCCCACAACCATACAAGATCGTGAGGGGCATTGTGTGCAACTAACAGGCGGGTAGAGTTCAGTGCATCCTGAACAATACGCCGCCCATCTGTGGTGGGTTGTTGCTCTGCGTGATCAAACGTTACAATCGTTTCATTCATGTGATCATCTAGCATACCCACCATTACAAGTGTGTTGTCTGGTTCAAACGGATCAAGGTGCATCTTGCCGTTGCGTTTAGTTACTGTGTTTTCTACGTCGAGGGTCAGTATCATGTTGTCTCCTACTTTATATCTCCATCGTGCCAATCATCCCATGTATCTTGTTCGACATTGTATAGACTGTCAAGATCATCGTGAAACTTTTTATCCATAGCGTATGAATCTATGGCATTTATACACTCCTCTAGTGTTAGGTTGTTGCGTACCATAGCATTGTGTAAACGTATCTCGCATATTGATTTTGATGTAGTCATATTAATAAGTCTCCTCTCAGTAGAACGTTCTCTTTCTTCTTGTGTCATTGACCTAATCACTTGTAACTCCTATACAAGGTAATAAGATAGTCTGTTTACAGTAACGTGGGAACTCGTCATACGTCATAGCAATCAATATAGGTAGACCTGCTATTATAAATGCGACTATAGCTGACGCCTTGATTGCACCGTTAATGTTACCTCTCATCATTCATTCTCCCTTAATGCTTTCCATGATACAGGGAACAACTTAGCCATCTCTGTGTCAATGTGCCCAGCTACAAGCTGTGTCTCGTACTGTGTGTCAGGCTTGCAACGTAGATTGCACATGTCTGCAAATGCATCTAAGCTACCTGACCAGTACCACTCAGTTACCATGCTCTGTGGCAGTACCATACGTGCTTGCTCTGGACACACACCTTGCCTCAATAATTCTCTGTAACACTCTAAAGATCGCCACACTGCTTGACCTATAATGGGCTTATTAGCTACCTCAACTACACCAGTGCTACCTTGTTTGGCATCTACACTACGCCCACGCCACTCCGTAGGTAAATAAAACTCAGGCTCACTATCCACATACCTGCGGCTTATTTCATTCCATCGTAGAAACTTGTGCTTGACAAGTTGACGTGCTACAAAGACAGGTGCTTTTACGTGGAAGGTTGCAAAGCAATGCCCAAATGGGCTGATGTGCCTGTGCTTGGCTAAGTAACGTATAAGCTTTGCATCCTTATCTTTCAAGGTAGGTGGACCCCATACGTCACTCGTATCCATCTCACTACGCTTACCAAAGCTCACTCGTGCTGCATTAGCTACAGATAAGTCTGTACCCATGTGGTCTACGTAAAATGTTTGTATCATTTATTTACCTCACTAATTATTATCCATATAATACCACAAATTAGAAACAATAGTATCATAAGTGCTGTTAATGCTTCACTCATCATTCTATTTCCTTTATTATACCTATTGCTTGCTGCTGTGTCAGCTTAAACCATTCACCGTTGTCATGTTTATTCCACGGATGTTTAGTATTAAATGTTGCTGCAATGTGTGCTTTCTTCTCTGCTGTATGACGGTCTTCAAAATAAACTGAGTGCACTAATCTGTAGTCACGCATGGGCGAACTTGTTTGATACCCATTCAGTCGATCTTGTGCATCGACAGCCTTGCCAATCTTAACCCACTCAGGCCATGCATCATTTACAATTACATACACATGTCCTGCTTTTTGATTGTCATATAGCGCCTTAGCAAATATACCAATATCTTTTGGGTTCATTCTATTAAAGACAAGACGATCAATCTTACCGCCTTGTTGTAGGTATCCGTTAAGAGTTCTGTACTTACGTTTGTAATATACAAGTCCTTTTTCATTTAAGTGATGATTAACCCCTACTTTACGCCAGACTGATCCATCCCAACGTTTTCCATCTTTACGTATTGTTCCACTTTCTATCATGATACATACCTCTCATATAAGTAAATGTCTTGTTTTTCTCCCCATTCTTCCCATGTTTCATATCTTAAAGGATATTTATTATTTGCATCATATATGTAATCGTGCAAATACTTCATAGCCCTTTCGGGTGTTTCAAAAAATTCAGTGGTCACTCTTTCTACGGGGTTGTCATATTCCGGCTCCCACACATCATAAGGAATAACTAATACATATTTCATTATCCAATCGCTCATGATACATACCTCGCTATCTTGTATTCAAGATCTGTGTGAACAATGCCATGCCACCCAGATAGTTTGTTCTTTACCACATTGATGTGACGTTGGTTGTCTTCTTCCTCTTGACCCTCAACTGTTGGGTTCTTAGAAATCATAATCATAAGGTCAGCTTCTGCTGCCTTACCAGTACGTGAACCTTCCATCATAGCTTGGTTGAGTACAACCTTACCTTCTGCTTCTGCAGATAGCTGAGACATGTAGAACATGGCACACTCTTGCTGCTTGGCAATCTGTCGAGCTTGTATGGCATTAGCCTTGAGTGCCTCATCAGGACGTGAGAAGCCAGCAGTACGGGCAAACTTGTCACCCATGTCTAGTATAACTACGTCAGGTTTGTATGACTTGCACACAGACTCAACCCAGTTCATGTCACGTCCTGTTGCATCCTTGAACATGATCTTGTCACGTATCTGATTGAATGTGTTCATGGCTTGCTGTTTGTTCTTGACGATTTCAAACTTGTCCATTCCTGTAGCTGCTGTGATGTAACGGTGAGCCACACGATGATAGCCTTCCTCGTTACACAACACAACAACACGTGCACCCTGCCATGCAAAGCCATTAGGCCCAGCTACAAGTGAGGCATGGAAGGATGTCTTGCCTGTGTTAGGACGTGCACCTACCTCAATCAAGTGACCAGCGTTGATGCCCTCAACTTTACGTGTCAACGTAGGTATGTTGAATGTCCACTGTGATTCAAGGTCAGTCATAGCAAGGATAGTATCAAGGTCAATGTCTTCCCAATCAATACGTAGGTTGGGTGTGAAGTCATCGCCATACTGCTCAAGCATCTGACGTAATGGCTCCAGTGTAGACTTGCTGCCATTCACATAGTCAAAGCCAAGGTTGGCAATGTCCTCACCAATCACCTGTTGAAACAGCTTAGATAGCACCTCTTGTGCTACGTCACTGCCCATTGGCTGCTCCTTGCTTACCTGCCCAAACAGGTGGCTGTAGGCAGTCTTCTGTGCAGTTGTGAGAGTGGGGTTGTTCGCCATAAACAATGCCTCAATCTCTGCTGGTGTAACTGTACGCTCATAGCGATCCATAGCAGTGTCAATAGACTGCTTGATCTTACGTACATCTTTACTGAATAGTCTGTCAGGACAACGTGCACCACGATGCTCGTCATAAAAGTCTTTGTCCATCAGACTACGTATCAATGATAATTCCATGTGTTAGTCTCCTAGTGTTGTAAGTTTTTCAAAGTCGGTAGGGTTACGGTATTTCAAATCGTCACGCAAGTACAGTATCTTGATAGTGTCTACGTACTGACGTAGCTCTCTTGCAAACTGCAGTGTCTTAGGTAAAGCATCGGGGTCTAATGCAATTATTGCTGTTGAGAACTGCGACAAGTACCTCTTGTGTCCAGTGGACAATGATGTACCCAACACTGCGACCCCGACATATACACCACCATCACCTACAATAGCAGCACTCACGCAGTCCTCAACAACTACAGCCGTTTTACCACGTCCAGCAGCGTATGGCAAGTCACTTTTACCATACCTTTTCCACTTAGGTATACGTTTACCAAGTGATCTGCCTGTGGCATCGACTGCAACTCCATTGTGTACAACAGGGAACACCACACGATGTTCCTTAACGTCATACAACAAGCCTAAATCTTGTGGGTCTAGCTCCCACTGGTCACAGAAATCTTTGATCTTTGAATCATCACGCACAAACCAATCTGGTTTTGAGAATGTTGATACATGTGTCTCTTCTGCAACACTACCCAATGACTTACGTATGTCATCAGCAGTCAGTTGAGTACGTGTGCCACCCGACACACTGCACCCAGCTTTGTAACAGTTCCATATGATCTTACCCATATTATTAGTAATAGTAAATGTATTCTTAGTATTACATGCAGGACATGTCATACGTTTAGTCTCACCATTAGCTAGTCCTAAGTCATGTATAAGATCATCCATATTCATACTGTATCACTTTCTATGTTGTTCGCTCCACTCAAGGATACACTTACGTTTCTCTGTGTCAAGGCACTATTTGCACTAGTGTAAGTATGTTTCATGTATGGTTTCACAGAAGACACATGATTGTGCCCTGTCACTGCCATAACTTGGGGCAATGGTACACCTGCATCTACCATCTGTGTCACACCAGTCCTACGTAAGTCCATAAGACGTAACTCTTCGGGTAGTTTAGCTAGACGCATTACCCTTCTACCCACTTTGGATAGCCTCTCCATAGCATAAGGGTTATAAGTACCACCCGTAGGTCTAGGATGTGGGGCAACGTAGTCTTGAAAACCAAAGTCATTACGTTGTTCATTCAACATGTGTAATAGACCCTCTGATATTGGTAGCTCTACGTCAGCCCTACGCTTACTCTGTTCTAGTGCCAGCTTCTGTGTACGAAAGTCAATGCTATCCCACGTCAACATACGCATGTCACCTAGTCGTTGGCACCACTCGTATGCCATCTGTACAATCAAACCAACATTACGATACTCAAAGTCGCTGTATGCTACGTCAAGAAACTTGACAACATCATCATGTGTCCACACCACCTTACGCTGTGCAGCAGACTTACGCTTGATGTTTGCCCAAGGATTGTATGTTGTGTGCTCCATCTGTATCGCATAGTTGTACACCCTACTGGCACATGTTGCCGCATGATTAGCAAAACTGATGCCACGTTTGACCCATTCTTCGTATGATTGCTTTGCAACCTTAGAGGTAACGTGCTCATACTTACGCCACCCCATAGTCTGGTGCAGCACAGTCAGAAAGTACCTATAGTCAACCTTAGTTGTATGACGCAATGCATTGAAATCATTAGACATATAGTAATAGTTAATAAGATCAGTCACCTTGCTGCTAGACTTTACTCGTACAACCTGTGCTTGTTCTTCACGCCATGTGTCAATCGCCTTGTTGTGATCACGAACAATCTTGCGTACCTGTTTTAGGTCTGTGCCGTACTCCTCACGTTTGACCACACCCTCATCAACAAGGTTCTGTGGCGGGTTAAAGCGGTATGAGATGTCACCCGTAGATGACACCCGTTCTTGTACATAACGTGGTAGGTTTGGCAATTATGCAGCCTCCAAAGTAATAAACTTGTCATCACTAACCCACTTGCTCACCTCTTGCTCACGTGACCACATGCTTACAGCCTGTGTGTCATTGCCTGTGTTACGCAGGTTGAACCCATTACGCTCATCAGCATAGCTGGCATAGTTAGTGAAGGCAGAATACAATGCCCACTTATTGTGACCACGTTGTGAAGCCTCTTGCATGTATAAGCTGTACATCTTCTCAGACTTACGCTTAGATGCAATCATGCTATCAAGCAGTGAGCTTACGTCTACGTACTTGAGATCTGTTTGCGCCCACACTTGCATCTTACTGGCTTCCTCGTAGAAGTCCTTACGTGCTCGTGTCAGTTCATAGATGAAACTTTCCATAGTAAAGTTAGATGTGTTCTTCTTACGCACTTTGTCATACTCCCCTCTAATCATTCCATTGGTACAAAAGAAATCAATCGCACCAAAGTACACCTGATTGCTGCATGACCCATCAATACCATGTAATGATATGATACGGTTGCCAATCTCAGTGCTGTGTTTATCTGTCTCAATGACAGTCTTCATGTTGGGCAGGGTAATGTCAAGCATAGCCCATGCACCATTACGTGCAGTACGCCAGTGTGTATTGGCATTTGCTAACTCATGGTCAGACAGTTCTTCTGTCACTGTGTCAAGGACGCCACGATAGAAGTCACCATGTGATGCACAAGTAAACGTATTACCTACTACACCAAGGTATTCACCTGATGTAGCATTGATGACGTACTTCTTGTCTTTCACCTTGGTAGGCTCAAAAGCTACGTCAAAGTCCATGTACTCAGGTAAGATATTCGGGTGATTAAAATCAAAAGCCATACTATTTTCTCCTTATGATAAGTATGTGGCAACTGTGCCATAGTTATGTAGGGGATACCACCCCTATACTAGTAACGATAAGCTATTTGTAGAACAGGTGTGACCCATAAGTCACAGTGTATTCTAGTTTGTCAGCCCAGTATGGGCGTACATAGTTTGCATGGTAGTGCGTTGCGCTTTGTGTCATGTCTACTGTGTCAAAGCCTTGGCCTTGCAGTACATCTGCTGCTACCATCTGAGCATAAGCCCATGCATATGGCTCACGTGGCCTGTCACTTTTACCGTCACAGTACCAACTGAACTGACATGTGCCGTCATTACGTGACTGCTTAACCACAGAGCATACGTCATTGGGGAACTTGCTAGACTGCACACGGTTCATTACTACCTGTGCTACGGCATACTGCCCAACCATACTGTCGTTACGTGCCTCAAAGTATACGTTAAGTGCAAGGCACATCAATGCTGCTTCAATCATTTGTCTTTCCTCTTAGGTAAAGGTGTACCTGACCAATCATCACAAGGATCATCAGGCGGCATCTGTTTCTTCTCCTGTTGAGTGGACTGATATGAATATTCGTGTACCATCGCCATCGCTTTCGCTGTCTGAGATGAGGCGTACTTCATTACCCGCATCAGCATATTGCTTCAGCTTTTGTATACTGAGCATCGTGTCACCACGGCCTGATCGTCTGAAGAAGTTTATGTCTGCTTCCTCACCGTCTATGTATTCACCCACTACAGTGAGCTTGTTACCCACCGTAAAGAATGGGTCTGTATATTCCATACCAAAGTCATCCAACAAGAACTGTTTTACAGTTTTATTAGCATTGATCTCTGACTTGTTCAACATACGTTCAGTTAGTTTTATATTAGCTGCCATTGCTATCTCCTATTGCAATACTACTGGTGCATCATAGACATAACCAATGTCTGCATACTCGTCTGCTTCGTATTCTGCACATGATACGAACTCTACTTCTTTACTAGGGTGAATGTGCTTTGCCATCAGGACTGCCATGCTGCAAGCACTTGCCCAGCTATCAATGGCAGGAAAGGTATCATCAAGTGTGATACAACTCTCCTGTCCATCAATCTCTAAGACAATTTCATATGCCTTAATCGTCGGCATTATAGTACCATGCACGATCATCGTCAGGTAACACTTGAGGTAGCCAGTGTGCAGGTCTGTCTGGATTTTCATCCTTCTGAGGTTTGAACTCAAACATGCCACGCAGTTCCCACGCCTTGTCACGCATACAATGTAAGTTACTGAGGCTCACGTCAAGTGATTCACCTGCATTATCTAGGATGGTGTCCATTGCGTTGTATAAGTCACATAGTTTCTGTACTTCCGCACGAGTTAGTTTTGTTTTTAGTTTAGTCATGTTGTATTCCTTTCAGTTTTGTTATCACAAATAAGTATACGTATATCTGAATGTATATACACCAGATAGTGAAGGTGTCCACACCTCTCACGTCATAGCCTACGCTGTGCATGATTACAATAGTAATTAGCATAGCAAAGTAGCCAGCGAAAGGTGTGAACAATAGGTAGAGCATTAGCTTACCTTTGCAAGCTCTGCGTCAATTTCTTTCAGCCATGTAG
>Ga0209535_1000083_pt1 | contig 55271 bp, 63 predicted proteins | sample LinPmetageLP28_FD_184041 | JGI IMG/M metagenome (GOLD analysis project Ga0209535, IMG submission 184041) | Marine viral communities from the Pacific Ocean - LP-28 (SPAdes) (version 2) | ecosystem: Environmental > Aquatic > Marine > Oceanic | place: Pacific Ocean | collected 2009-08-22 | reverse complement strand
TTGGTAAGGTTCTACCAGAAGCACTGCAGTTAGATGCGATAGTAGCAGAATCACCTGGATTAATATTCCATACTTGACCTGGTGTATCAATCCCATAGGTTGCAGTAATAGATACAATTTGATCTGTTGAATTTGTAACTAAAATTTCAACCTTATTTGCTTCGGTCGTTGTATTAACCTTTTCAGTTTTGGTATTATTACATGCCACTAGTAATGTAGCTGCTAATAAAAGTGTAAATAGTTTTTTCATTTTGTTTTGATTTTTATTTGATTAATTAATTATATACATTTATTGAAAATTGTTTAAGAAAATTTCTTTTTCTTCCCACCGTCATAGACATAAGCATGACCTTCAGTTATTAGAGTTTCATTAATGTCCCATTGTTTGCCTTCGCTATCCATAATAAATAGCTGACCTAATACTCTTCCGTATTTACCAACACCATAGGATTTAATTCTAAAGAAGCCAGGTTTTGAGCTTACATTGGTTAAGAGATCTTTTACCCTATCCTTTGCAGCTAATCCTTTTTTCTTTTCATCTAAATTACGAGTACGGCTTTCCCATGCATCCAAACCTGAAAATCTAATACGCTTCTTAATCCAAATATCAAAACCAACATCAATAAGAGCATCTACTGTATCACCATCAATAACCCTATCAAGTTTTCCTCGGTATATATACTTTTCCATTATTTTGTAAATAAAAAGTTTACGGAAAGTATAATTAATCCTGAGAGTAATAATTTCATTATAGGATCATTTTCCCCGCTTATAGTTTCAGTTTTAGTTTCAGCCTCACAGCAACTATCGGATGCAGGTTTAGTAGCTCCACAACCAGATAATAATACTAAGCTTAATGCTAATGCAATCATCTTCTTTTTCATAGTTAAGATTTTTTATAATGATACTAACATATCCATTAATTCAGGCTGAGGAAACATATCTACCTTTGTTGTACGAACATTTGTATGTGTCCATAAACCTTTATGCTTACCTTCTAATACTTCCTGATTAAATTCAAATGCATCAGCACCCTTTTCTTTAATAAGAGCAGGTAAACCGGCTCTAATATCAATACTATCCCTTTCACCAATCCAAAGTATCCAATCTTTTAATACTTTAATTTGTTTATCAGAATAACGATGCCATGTTTTATATCCTCTAAACGGTTTAGCTAAAGTAACAAGTTGACTAGCAGCAGCTGTAGTGCCTGCGTATGTTTTGCCATCTTTTACCCATCCAAAATTATTTACTTCTATTCCTACAGAGTTTTTATGCATATGACTTCTTCCTGTTCCTAGATGCCAACCCCAACCACCTTGTGGCATAGCTTGCAATAATTCCCCATCATATTGATTATCATTACCTTTAATAGATTGTCCACCTAATACAAATTCTGTAGCAACCTTACCGCGATCATCACCAGCCCAATGTTCAATTGTTCTATAAGGATTATTCCAACCTGCTGTGTGGTGTAAGAAAACATATTCAGGTTTACTTCCTGTCATATATTCATTATCTGGTAAAAAATGTTTATGAATTATTAAACCGTTTTCAGTTTCATAAGTAAGCTCTGAATTATCAGTAGTTGCTAATCCCATAGCATTCCATGTAAGTGGGCCAACAACACCATCAACAGTTAAACCATTATTATGTTGCCATTCACAAACTTTACCATGTGTCTTTGGTCCAAAGTTACCATCTACAGCCAATCCTAAATAGGTTTGTATTTGTTTAACCTCTTCCCCGCGAGATCCTTGTTTTATTGTCATAATATTGTTTATTTGATTTATTTATTCTTTCCTCGTTTCTCATAGTATTCTTCATAGACTTCGATTAAGTCATCTACTACTGGATCTCTATGATTTTCAAATAAAGTTATAGAGGTAACATTCTTTATCTTTTTTCCTTGATTATATAAAAACTTAAATCCAGAATCCCTTCTATTTTTTAAATCTACTTGACCATCATCTCCACATACAATCATTTTAGATCTTAAACCTATTCTTGTCGCAATCATTTCCATCTGAGACATAGTAACATTTTGTGCCTCATCAACAATAACACAACTATCTAAAAATGTTCGACCTCTCATAAAAGCGACAGGTACAATTTCTATCTTTCCTTCTTTTATAAAAGGTTCTACTCTTTCTTTACCATAAAGTAAATACATGTTTTGATAAATCGGTTGAACCCATGGATCCATTTTTTGATGAAGATCACCAGGTAAGAATCCAATTTCTTCTTTTGAAACTGTTGGTCTAGTGATTATAATTTTTTCGTAGTGTCTTCTGAAAAGTCCATCTAATGCTACTTGGCAAGCTAATAATGTTTTACCACTACCTGCTTTACCTGCTAATATTGTTACTGTGCTATTTAAAATTTGTTCTTTTGCAAGTTTCTGTTCTTCGTTTAATGATATATTAAATTTTATTGGGTTTTTGACAATTCTCTTTTGACGGAATACTTCGTCATCATATGTTCTAGCTGGCATTGCGAATATTTTTTTTTACCTTTTAAAAATTAAGGTTTATATTTAAATACTTTTTTAGTCGCAGCGGGATTGTTTAGCTTTGTATTGAAAGATTCATTAGGTTTCTTAAGTACTTTTTCAACATGATGGACTCTCGTCTTACTGATTCTGTCTAACCTCTCGGCTTCGGTTTCAGTTTTTTTTTCTACATCATCTTCGGTTTCCTCAGATATATTTGATGAATCCACAATAACCTTTCCTATAACATCCTTTGGTTGATCATTGATCTCTTCGGTCGTATTTTCCGAAGTTTCTTTTTTAAGTTTATCTAATTCAGTGAATACTTCTTCCTCAGTAACAGTTTCTTCAGGTCTTATATAATCTGTAAGAGATTTAATAAATCCTAAAGCTACTACAGGCAAGACGGCACCACTAACGATAGATAAGATTCTTTTTTGAAATAATGGTTCTTCTTCTTCTAATCCGAAGAGTTCTATCCATCCCATATAATCTTCTAAGTTTATAAAGGCATGAAACGAATTTGCCATCATCTGAAATGCAGTAAGAAGTAAAAATAAACTCCATACCATTGTTTTATTAGTTTTATCTAAAATAATTATAGCAGCAAGAGAAGCAGCAGCTCCTAATTCAAATCCTATAGCTAATGACCAGGACATTAATCCACTATGACTTAGGTCAAAAAATGCCACAGAATTAATCATTGAAATTGTAGCTACTAAAAAGTATAAACTAACAAATATTCCAATGATACTTAAATGTACTATTTTTTCTTTAAATGTTCTCATATTTTTATTTATATTACTCCAGTTACAAAACCACCTGTACCACACCCTGTGGCTCCACCGTTTTTGTTAATCTTGGATTCAAGAATAGTTGCTACCCATAAGCAAGGTATTCCATAAACCTCAACAGAACCAGTAGGAAGAGTCCCAGTTGGTCCTACCCCAGTAGGATCTCCAGTATTTCCACCTCCACATTCAGTTAAAAGTATTTCTGCAAATACATTACCTGGGCTTACTTTAGTACAATCAGCAGATAAACATATTCTTATTAGTCCTTCATTATGTATTACACCGGAAGTATCTGTAAATTGTAAAATATCTAAAAGATAGCCTTTTGATCCTGAAGGAATATCTGGGTACCAGAAATTAGCAATAACACATTCTAATTCGTTTGTTAATTGAATATGAATATCACAGAAGTTATTTAAATTTAAAGGTAAATCGTTTGAACCAAATAACTGTATGTCTATGCATGCAGTAGTACCTTGCATTATGTATTTAATACAATCTACCTGAGCGATTATTCTACCACAATATGTTAATGAACATTGTGGATCACTTGGAGTTGGAACTCCTGGAATTATAGGTACTCTACTAGCCACATTTAGTCTTCTTTTTCTTCTAATGCATTGATAGAGATTCTTTCTTTATCAGAAATTTCTTCAATTCTTAGAGTTTTCCAAGCAGGTACGGTTTTAATAAGATATATCATTTCCTCCTTGTTTACTATTTGAGATGATAAGGTATCAATCTCTGTAGTTAATATTCTTTGTTCCTTTTTTATTCTTTCTACTTCTGAATCAATACTACATGACTTAAAATAACTTAGTAATAATAATACTAACACTATCTTAATTCCATGCGTGCTGAAAAAATTGTTAAATTTACTCATTGTTTTTATTTTTTAAATTCTTGTTTAGGTTTTGCTTTATGTTCTGTCCCTTTAGGTACTCTATGATAATTCTGAGTTGACCACGGATCATCTTCTTCACATTGGCATTCGTCGCCATGCTCGCCACATCTAGGACATTCTTCTTCTACCTTTTGTAAATATTCTTCAGCATTAGCTTCAGCTTCTTTATCTACACCATCTTCAGGGTCATGATCTTCTACATGTTTAACTTTTTTATGTCTAACATGATCTAATTCTTCTGTTATAAAATCCTTAAATGATTTGATTGCCATTTAATTTATTATTTTTTTATATATTCTCTCTTAATGGATACTTTTCGTGGAATTGCTTTACTAGGTTTAAAAACATTTTTCCATATTTAGTTATATCATCAAATGACAATTCAAAAACCTGGGGAAATGCATCAGCCTCATTACTAATCCAAATTTCACCACCTTCTGGTTTAACACCATTCATTTCCCAATACGCTAATGAATAAGCAGCAATTTGCATTTTATAATTTTCAATCCAATCTTCTCTTTTAGGTTTCTTTGAAGATTTAAAATCTAAGACGACTAGATGAGCTTTCTTATTCTCATAAATAATATCAACTCTACCTGCATAACCACCCATCTGAGGTGAATGTAATGTATCTTCTATAGACACTACCTTTGCTATACGATCAAAACATTCATTGTTATAAAAATTAAAAAAGAGTTTTCTACCTATATTCGTTTCTTCTTCTGTAAAACCATTTTCCTTAACAAAAGGGCCTATGAGAGTTTGCGCCTCCATTAATCTTTCTCTAACAGTTTCCTTTTCTGAACCTAAAAAGTATTCACAGAATTGATGCATTACAGTTCCTCTATTAGCAGAAAATTTAGAAATTCTATCTGCTTCTTTATCTCCTACTCTCTTTCTCCATTTATCAATTCCTGATTTATCAGTCATTGCACCTAAGATAGTAGTTACTGATGGGTATTTTTTACCTTCTCCTATATTATAGTATCTTTTACCATTTATAGTTTCTGTTGTTGCTAGTGATTCAGCTGTTGCCATATTCTGTTTTATTGCCTAGAAATTTTTCTTGTTCTGCTTTTGTAGGATAACCTAATTCTCTCTTACAGTCGGAACAATATTTTTTCATAGAGTTTGATTTATCAAATTGCACAAAGGTGTCTCCTTTATGTTTACAATCATTTTGAATGACTTCTTTTTCTTTTTCTAATTGATTAAGTTCATTATCAATTTTATCGATTTGTTTTCTTAGAATATTAGGATCATCAGTTTGTTCCATAGCTCTATAATTTTTTCTTGGTTATGAGAAAAAATCAGATATAAGATCCTACATATAAAAATAAGACCTATTGTTTTAGCCAGTGATACTATGAATGGCCATAATCTAAAATATTCTCTATCTGCTGATAAAACTAAAAGAAAAGAATCTGAATCATCTATTTTACTAAATTCAGGTGATACATAATCTGCAATACCTAAATCTAATAAAAATTTATCATGTTCTCTTAGCTTCATTAGCACATAACCTTCTTGTGAAATTGGAGCAGTTGCTACTTCCTCCGGTAAATTAATAACGGTATAAATTCTACCTATCCAATCTACCCTAAACCCCTTTTCGTTTAAGGCAGTTTCCTCGGCTTTGGCAACCTTTCTTATCTTTTGCCAAATGCGGAGTTCTTTATAAAGTTTACTTATGTACATATTTTTTATTGTTTATTATCTATTTAGGCTTCAGCAAAAAGTTTCATACCTTCTAGTTGTTTTTTAACTATTTTCCTCCCTCTAAATATTCTATTCTTAACTGTTTGTAGGTTTATACCCTTTTCAGATTCTTGCATTATCTCTAAAATATCTTGATAAGACCTATGATTTAAAAATCTTTCAATCATATATCTCTTATACATTGGAGGTAAAGCGTTAATTGCCTCATGTGTTAATCTGACTTGTTCATCTAATATTGTCTGCTCATCTTCCCAATCAATCTCAGTTTTAGGTAAGTAAGAATCTGTTCTTAAAGTAATAGAAGGTTCCATAGGCGGTTCAACACCAGCATCAGTAAAAACATTCATACTGATTTTCTTATTTCTAAATCTAATCCAACCTATGCATTCATTATATGCAATACGATATGCCCATGTTGTAATTTGGTAATCCTCATTGTATTGATCTATTTTTAAATATACAGTTGTTAATGTTGTTGATACAATATCATTAGCGATAGTAGGATCTTTTACAATGTTATTAACATAAGACCATAATCCTGGCCTCATCTTAGCATATAACTCATTATATACCTTTTCATTTCTTGTCTTTTTAAATTCAATCGCTAGTTCTTTGTAAGTTTTCTTTTTTGTTTTACTCATTTATAAAATCTTTAATAGTTAAATAATTTACTGGTGTATAATTCCAAAAATCTGTACATACATTTATTCTATTCATTTTAGATAAATCTGTCTTATGAGAGAATACTGTATGACCATGAAAATGAAGAGTACCTGAATCTTTACCATTCCATGCCTCTAGTGGATAATGGCAAATTACAGAATCAAATTGAGGTAATTCCAAAATTTGATCCTCTAATATAGATATATTTTCAAATTCATGTTGAACATCTAAAAAAGCCTCATCAGAACTACCTATCATAAAATAGATTTGCCCGTTGAGTTTCTTTAAAACTTGCCTAGCAGTTTGTGGATCCCACGCGAAATTTCCTAAGTGAAATATTATATCATTCTTTTTTACAACCTTATTCCAATTTTTAATAAGTGTAGCATTCATTTCATCTACATCATTAAATTTTCTATTTGCAATTTGAAGTATCTGTGGTCTTCCAAACCACGTATCAGATGTTATATAAAAATCTTTAGGAATTTCTAAATCTTTAAGCATATGTTTTTATTTACAGATTAACTGTTATAGTTTAAATATAATAAAATTAGTTGGGAATTGAAAGGAAATGAGCAACTTTTTTTAATTAAAGAATTGTTTCTTTACCGTCTATGACATCTTGGTAGTTTACACTGCACTTAGATCTTTTAATCTGTTCTGCATTTTCCTTTAAATTAATTTTATAAATAGGCTTGATGTATTCTTCATTTAAATGATTCTTTAGTTCTTTAGGTAATTTCTCTCCATAAAAATCTTCATACACTTTAACATATACTCTTGCCATTTTATCTGCAGCCATACCAGAAGCAGAATTAATTTCAGCAACCCAACAGTCTCCACTTTTATCAATCATTAAATCAATTGACCAAAGTCCAAGTTTTAATTTTTCTCTAACCTTTCTGGATATATCATTTACTTTATCCATAAAATCTATCTTATTTATATCCTGATCAACATAAGTAAATTCAGTTTGTTCATCTGCTTCTTTATCTTTAATTTCATTTTCATTTAAAGAAACTCTTTCATGAACTAATACAGGATTATCATTCATTAATAAAACTCTAAATTCTCTATCAAGATCTTTTGCTTCTGAATAGTTTTCAAATTTACCTTTGCTTTTTTCTAAGTCTTCATAAGTATCAAATATTTCAATACCTAAACCTGAATGCCCATCATCTGGTTTTGCAATCACAGGAAATTGTAAATCTTTTGCATCTTCCTTTTTATAAACCGCCTTTGGAATAAAATCAGTATCTTTAAACATTTTATAAAAATCACTCTTATTACCACTAATCTTCATTGCTTTAGGTGAGTTATACATTACATCTTCTGATATGCTGTACTTCTTTATAAAATCTAACCCTTCTTTTGAATTTCCACCATAATAAATAAGAGGCAATTCTGAATTAACTTCTAATACTTTTTTATAGTCACCTTTTGCATAAAATGAATTATATAGCTTTTCTAAACAAACATCATTTATTTTGCCATAAATTCTTTTATTATTTTTACCAGTAAGACCTTCTATCTTTTCTCCTGCTAATAAAAAATTAACTTTATTTAAATAGCTTTTATGATCAACCGATTCACTAATACCAAAATGAGATGATTGAGTTCCACCAATTGGTTCTACTTGGTCATCAGCCCATGCTTTAAATTCTTTTTCATTTCTAAATATAAACTTATCAGCTGATAACTTAGTATTAATTAGAGTAATTTTACTTCCTTTTTGAATAAGCTTATATTCTTTACCACCAATAGTAATATCTGATTCTTTTAATAAATCTTCTCTACCTAATTGTTTATATACTTCTTTTCTGGTTTTCTCCATCTTTTCAGCATACTTAGGATCACTCTTTCTGTTAAAAACTATTTGCTGAGTTAAAGAACCGCTAATCTTTTTAACATCTTTCTTTCTAGTTTTAATTAACCATGCTGCTAAATCCTTTATAGAAAGATCTTTAAATCTACCGTTTGCATCAGGTGCATCAGAGTCATGCCAATCAGGAGCACCGGCTGGCTTCTTTTCATTTACGAACTGTTCAAATAATTTTAAGTACTTCAAAACAAATTTTATTTTGTTTATATATTTCCAAAGATTGCATCAGATATCCATTGATGTAAAAGATCATCATGTTTATCTACAGTGTAACTTGCATTACCATTAAAAACTAAATCATTCATCTGAATCATTTCTTCTTCTAATTGATTTAAACCATCTAAGGGTTTACCGTTTGGATCAATTAAAAACTCTGTCATATCTGGAAATGATTGAGGGTTAAATGATTTTTCTAACATTTCACTCGCAAGATTAAAATGCCTTTCATATAAATGTAAAGAATGTGCAATATGAGTATAAGTACCTAATTCTAATTCAGGATAGTATTTTCTTAAATGTTCTAGCATTTGTATTTGTAAAAGACAAAAGAATGCAACATCCGTAGGTGTACCTAAGATAAGATCATTAGATCTCATATCAATAGTAAAGTTTAATTTATTATCTCTTATTTGAAATATGCCATTAAGCGTACATACAAAATCTTTATTACCATACCATTGATGTGATGGTTTATTGAAATGTAAAATTGCTTGTCTTGAATCTTTATCTTGAATTAAAGAATCTAACGCCCAGCGATATTGATTTCTACCATCTTCTAATTCTTCAGTGAAGATAAGATTACCATAAGCTGAATTTACTGAACCATCTTTATTTTTAATCTGATCCCAGAATTTTGCATAAGGTGTAATAAAATCAGCATCTTTACGACCAGTGAAATACCAAACTAATTCTGCTGCAATATATTTAAATTGACTACTCCTACGAGAATTGTCATATAAACAAAACGTAGGATCTTCAATTACAATAGCGGCATCTGATATTTCATTAATCTTCATACCTCTTGGTGATGATACATAATTAGGATTATGAATAATACTACCTAGTGCATAGTTATATGCCTCTGCAAATGTCTCTCCTTTAAATACTCTCATTTTTTTTTATTTCTCTAATGTTTCTTATTGCTATTTCTAATCGGTCAGCAAATTCCATATAAGTATATTTACCACCTTCATTTAATAATTTTCTACTTTCATTAAGGACCTCATCTCGTATTCCTTCATTATGAGCTTCATATAATATATCTTCTGCTTTACACATCGTTGAATATATTTAATTGTTTAGAATCTCCAGTGATAGTATTTTTATGATTAAGAAAATCTATAATAATATTTGATACTTCTTCAGCACTCATAGTACCAATATTTAGTAATAACTTATTTTTAATTGTACTTAAACGATGAGCTCTATTAAAACCATCAACCTCTGCCTTTACTTCTTCTTCATTACCATAGAATGATTTACCATCATCTCTTTTTAGAATAGTATGAGGATCATTTGTTAATGTAATTAAATATAAATCTTCTCTTAATGCTTTAGTGTATTTCTTTTCAATATCAAAAACATAATCACCAGAGTAACCTCTATAAAGTGGAGAATAAACAGTTTCACCTAAATGGGATCTATTAAATATAAGATTGATAGGTTCATCAGTAGGCTGTTCACCTAATTTAGATTTCATCATTAATTTAAACATACCATCATACATCTTTTTAGAGTAAGTAGCATGTTTATTTTTATCATCTTTAAAAGGAAGAGATGAATAATGTAATTTATGAAATACATTATTATTCATCTTTTTAATTATTAGATCTTGTTGTGTATCTTTACCTGTGTTATCAGTACCCTCTATGATAATAAATTTACTCATTGTTTTATTTTTATATTGTTAAAAGTTAGAATTGTTTATCTCTAAATCAAAATCAGTAAAGTTTTCAAAGTCTTTGTTATCTGCCTCCATTCTTCGATCTATTGAATCACTAAAACTATCCCCTCTTTCCTCTAATCTTTCCCTTCTAATTTTTTCAGGAACATTCAGATAAATGATTGTACATTCTTTCCTATCAACTGGATCAATATGACCTATACCTTTAGGAGTCATAATAAAAAGATTACAGCTTGTAGTAAACTGTCTTTGGCTAGTCCCATAATACCAACCGTTAAATTCTATCCATTCATACCAATACCCTTGATTGATTTTTCTTTTAAACATATCTTCAGTTAAAAAGAAATAATCTTTACCATCTATTTCACCTTCTCTAGGCGGTCGAGTTGTATATGAAATTCCATATTGAAAACCTCGACCGCTAAGGATCTTTCTCATATGATCTTTTCCAGCAGCAGCTTTACCTACTAAGATAATTTTATTCATTATTAATCCTCAGTCTTTACCTCGTCATTAACTTCAAATGTAGAAACTAATCTTTCTAAACAATCTTCTGCCTCGGCTAATGATTTTGTTTGTTCAACCATTTCATCAATAATTTGTGGATGTTCACCAATACCTACTGGGTTAGTTAAGTAAACTGTTAGTGTTGCTCTTGCTTTTTCTCTTTGTGCTACGAATTGAGCTTTAAGTGCTTCGTAAAGTGCATTTGTGTTTGTTGCCATAATTTAGTTTATTAAAAGTTGTGTGTGATCGTAATTATTTTTTATTTGTTCGTTAAAGAATTTTCCTTGAGATTCAGCTTTACATAGATTGTCATAAACGTCTGGTTCTACATTATTGTATTCATAAAGAGCACCTGAATTAAATTCAATCTTAAGTGACTTATTTGGAAAATTGTAAATGACTCTGTTTATCATTGATGAGTCTATTGAAGAATTTTGTTCTATCATCATATTAATTAATTTTTGTAATTTTGTAAAGATCTTTTGCTTGATCAATGGTTAGCTTTTTAATTTGACATATCCATGCCCATGCTTTTTGTTCATCATCAGTTTCACATGCTGATACATTGCTTCCGTTTTTTGTAACAAATTTATATCTACTCATATTACTGTTTATTTTTATATTGCATTTTTATAAAAGGTTTACTTTATTGCCTTCTTTAATATTTCTAAATCGGAAAGATACATATCTTTAGGATTAGTACCTTCTATGATTTTCTTTTCAGCTTTCTTATCAGCTTCTTGTTTTAATAACTCATCAAATCTTTCTTTCGTTAAAGAATAGATAGGCATATTTAAAAGATAGTTATATGAACCATCAACCTTATCAAACTTATTTGCTTCTAAATAAAGTATAATAGATTTCTTAGGTGCATTATTCACGGTAAGTTTGCCATCAATAATATCTTTTATAAATCTTGCTTTATTTGAAATAATAAGTAATTCTCTTTCTAACTTTGCAATTAGATAAGCCTTTCTGGTATCATACCATTTTAATCTTACTTCTACAAAATGTTTTACTATTTCTTCTACCTTATTAAAAATTTTAAGTTTACCGTTTTCGTCTATCGTTGTAAGGTTTTCAGTTTCTTGTGTATTAATTTTTAATAAAGCTTCTAATTTATTTCTGCTTACATAATCTTTAAGAATGGCCCTTTGGAACTTAAGTACATATTCTACTTGCCCTGATGAATTATCATCATATCCTGATATGATTCTTTTTTCCGTTAAGTTATTTAAATGCTCTTCATACCTTTCATATGTAAAACCTGGAGGAATTTCAGTTACCTTAACCGTTGTTGTGTTTAACACCTCATATAACCCACTTATCTTCCATGTTTTTGGATTAACTGTATCTCTAGTAAAAGTGCCGCTAAACTCTTTTAACCAAGGTGCTAAGACTGGCATCTTTTTACCCTTAAGAACAGCGATGCATGCATTTACAACGTCCTTAGGATTTCTATTTAAAATATTTGTAGCAAAACCTACAGCAATACCAGATGAACCATTTAAAATTACTGTTGGGATAATAGGTAAAAAATATTCAGGTTCAATTTTTTCGCCTTCTTCTATTTTATTTTCTAGTAATTCAAAGTCTTTATAAAGTAATCTAAAATTAGGATGCAACTTCCCACTAATGTAACGAGGTGCACCTGCGGATGGAGATCTTAAAGAACCGAATTGACCTATACCATCTAAAAGAGGTAAAGAATTTTTAAACTCTTGTGCCATACCTACCATAGAAGATTCCAAAGAAGTGTTACCATGATGATAATATGCCTCGGCCGCTACTCTACCTGCAAGTTGAAAAAGTTTCATTGGTTTTTCATTACCACTTTTCCAAATTTTATTTGCAATATAAACTACCTTTCTTTGTGTAGGTTTTAATCCATCTATACAACTAGGAATAGCTCTATTCTCTACAACATATTTAGCATACTCTAAATATTCTTTATCAAAAAAATTACTTACTGTTCTTTTTGTTGAACTCATGCTCTTTCTTTTTATTAATATATTTAAACCTTTCTTGTAATGTCATCATAGATAGCATTTTCTTATCAATGTCTTTAAAGTTTTTCTTTATCAAAATAATGATTTTTTGTTTGTGCTATAAATTAACTCTTCTCCTAAAATCTTTTTCTTTCTTGGCTCAGAATCTTTAGAGAACCATGTATCTAATGTATTTTCAAAATCTTTATCTTTTGTTAAAATAAATGTTTTAGGATTACTAATAATTTCTTGGTATTCTGTATTCTCCAATGCAGCAAGACCTTTCTTATATTCAATTGACCATGAAGATAATGACTTTTGTTTAGATTCCCATTCTTTATAATCATCATCAGAATAAAAACTTAATGTATCTTTACCCTTTTTAGCAACCATTAAAGGTGTCTCTACTTTTAACACCCTTCCTTGTTCAAATAACTCTGGCCAATACTTACCTAAGAAATTAATTAATAAGGCAGAAATAGAATTGCCATCTACATCAGCATCGGTATATAATAATATTTTACCATATCTTAAATCTTTTGGCTCATGACCTATCTTTAAACCTAATGCAGCCATAAGAGATTGTACTTCTTTATTTTGTACAACCTTAGAAGGGATAGATTCTCTTACGTTTACGAATTTACCTCTAAGTGGAAATGCACCTTGCATATTTGGATTTCTATATTGCCTAAATGCAGATGATGCAGAATCACCTTCAAAAATTGCAAGAGTACAGTTACTTCTGTCACCTCTCTTTTTTGCATCAATTAGCTTTACAACCTTTTTCTTATCTAAACCTTTATTTAATCTCCTAAGCTTAGATCTTTCCTCAGCGTCTTTCTTTTGTTTAATCCAATCTAATACTGATTGAATTATTTCTGAATTTAAAACTTGTCTTAATGTCTTATCGGAAAGTACATGAATACTTCCAAAGTCTTTAGGTTCAGTAATAAGCTTCTCTTTTGTCTGAGACGAAAATGCTGGATTAATAATTGTACTGTTAATAAAAAGGTACAAGTGATTTTTTAATTCTGATGGCTTTACATCAACTCTATGCTTTCTTTTAATCTTATCTCTAAGGAATTGTGTAATTTGCCAAGTAATGTTATCTACATGTTTACCGCCATCTTTTGTTTCAACAGAATTTACAAATGAGATAGCTTTAAACCCTGAGGTAGAATGACCTATACCTATTTGCCAATTTTCTGATTGTTCATAAAATACTGGTGTGGTATATAATTCAGAGTATTCTTTAAAAGATTTAAATGTAATAGAATCACCGTTTAGCCAGATTTTTAATTTAGGATTACATGCAGCAATATCATAAAGTCTTTTTTCAATCATTTGGATTGATGCTTTATCAATCTTACTCATACCAAATCTTTTAAAATCTGCAATGTATGAAATTTCAGTAAATCCTTTCTTTTGTGGTTTTATAGCAGGTTTAGTTTTCTTTGCCATATTATTTGAAAAGGTTTGTGTAAATCTTTTCTTTTTATCACAAGTATCAATTGTAAATTCTTTACTAAATATATTTGTTAATGTACTACCTACACCATTAGTTCCTACAACAGTTCTCTCTTCAGTATCATCAAAATTACTACCTGTCTTTAGATTACTAAAAATCATTTCAGGTACCCATTCATTATACTCTTTATGAATTTCTACAGGAATACCACCATTATCCCAAATTGATATTTTATTAGTTTTAATATCAATGTTAATTTTTACTTGGTTAAGTTTAGGATTTCTTTTATGTTCATCAACAGAGTTAGATACGATCTCATCAAAGAGTTTTAAGAATCCAGGATTATAGGTAATTTCTTTAGGTATTAATTTCCAGCTTCTTCTATCCAATAAATAAACTTCTTCAGTATGTGGCTTAACAGAACCAATATACATACCTGGTCTGAGTAATACATGTTCTGTGTCGGTAAGTTTCTGGTATTTCTTTTCAATGCTCACTGCCATACTTTAAATTTATTTTTATATTGATAAATTAATAAAGGTTTAATTACCTACCAAATTCACTTCTTAAAATTGACTTAAGATATGATCGGTAAACATTCACAATTGTTTTATTATCTTTATTTGCCCATTTATTATAAAAATTATTTATAAGCTGTTTAAGGGCTGGGTAATGTAAATTGTTATTATCTTTATGAGTTAAAACTTTTTCTACCCATTTCATTTCATCCCTAATAACATTCATAGGAACTTTAGTATCTATCCAATCCCATTCTTTTCCACTATTTATCATCTATTAAATATTTTATCTAAGATTGCTAATTTAATTTTATCTAATTTTGAAAAGGAATTAGGATTCCATAATTCTCTATCATTTAGTTTATCGTAAACTTTATAAAGAGGCCTATTTAAATAAAGTAAATCTATATGATCTATATGAAAGTGCTTAACTGTTGTTTTATTAGGCAACCTAAAGTAAAAAGCCAAAAGAGAATGATCATAGAAATTAGTCTTAAAATTAAAAACCTTAAAACCCCAAGAGCCATGGTTATCACGTAAATCTATCTGGAGTAAATCAAAACTATAATTCCATTTACGAGTCCACCAACTTATTTTTTCTAATATGCTATTCATCATCTTTACCTTTATGTTTTTTCTTTCTCCTATATTTTTTCTTATTTCTTACAGGTGTAGGTACACGAAGAGCATCAAACCATTCTTGTTGAGTTAAATTAACTTCTTTAAGTTTTTTGTCTTCGTTATCTTTTTCCATAATTTATTTAATCCATTCTTCAAACCCATGTGTATAGGCATCGATAGGATCCATCTCTGGAGATTCGTCTAATAAGTTTTCAGCATATGCTTTTACTTCGGCTCTTAAGCCATGAGCATTTGCTTCGGTTAGAATTTCTTCAATGTGTTCTTCTTCGGTGATCATTCGGTATGGTGTCGTTTTTTTCATATTATTTATGTAATGTTACAAATTCTCCAAAATGTTTATCGAAGATTTCTAACAGGTTATCGTAATCCCCACCCATCATTTCTGCTGTGAGTTCTCCTCTCTCACCAGGTTGATAGTGAAGTTGTTTTGCTAATTTTTGGGCCAGTCCAATTAATGCAAATGCATTACCATCTGGTCCACTTAAATCTACATGGATCATTTCAGATCCAGGCATAGGTTTTGTTGTTATTGCCATTATCTACTTTTTAAAGATTCAATTTTTTCTGTTCCGGTATTAATCATTCTAAATACTTGATTCCACTTACCTTCATCAGCGATCCATTCAATATCATGTGGTTTATGTTTCATTTGCCAATTAGATAAAGCAAATCCGCCACCAGACATTTTAAAATCACCTTCTAGATTTTTCTTAAATTTAAGGTAATGTACATTATCACACATACAGCTTACCGTTTTAATAATTACCTCTCTTGCTTCTTTCTTTACTGTTAGCCTTGGAGGATTTTGTAGTAGTTCTTGATATTTAGACATATTCCGTATTGTTTAATTATATTATAAATATAATAAATTTAATTGGGAATTGAAAATAAAATGAGATCTTTTTTCTAAAAGTTATTAACAATTTACAAAACAGGGTTTTCTGCTCTCATTTTCTCTAAGAGTTTACGAGATATAATTTTTACCTCTTTTGAGAATTCACCCTTATCAATAATCCATTGAATATACCTTGCATCCGTTTCATAAACTTCTTTAAACGGTTTGCCTTTGTTTTTACCAAAGTTAAATACAATTTCTCGTTTACCGTTTATTTCAGCAAATTTATATTTACCACTAAGGTCTACTTGATCTTTTCTTGATTCATTTACTACATCATCAATTTCTTTTGCTGTTGTAGGCATATCATAAAGTTCTTTTTGTTTTTGGAATATTTCCATTGTTGCACGGATATCAACGTCGGCTCTATGAGCACCTTCTAAATCTTTTCCTGTATATTTTTTATATGCAGTACTTAAATCTCTACGTTCATATTTTGAATAAATTAAAAAAGGATCTACTACAGCTCTTTGGCGATGCGAGAATGCAATACCACTTCTCATAAATTCCTCTACGAGCATTGGTACATCAAAGTAAAGTGCGTTATATCCACCTAAGTCACTATCATCAATAAAGTCTAAAACTTCTTTTGCTATTAAATCAAATTGTGGTGCATCTTTTAATTGTTCTGGTGATATGCCATGCTTGTCCTGAGCTTCTTCTCTCATAACTGCATCTGGGCCGGGATTAACTAATGACTGAAAAGAATCTATTTCATTTCCTTCAGAATCGGTTTTTATCATTGCGATCTCGATAATTCTATCGCTACTTGTGTTTACTCCTGTGGTTTCTAAGTCAAACCAAACTATGTTTTTTACATTTTCCATATTATACTTTTAAACTATACTATTTCAGAATCTCTCTGTTATATTTTATATAGCTAAAAAGTAAAAAGGTTTTAAGATTTTATAAAATGATTGTTATTAATCATCAGGTATTAAATTAGATATGGATACAGGTAATGATTTCATTGTAGTATTTAACTGAGATAATGTAGAATTGATTTTATTCATTGATTTGTTTATTCCACCATTACTGTTTGTTGATTTCTTTTCATCTCCACCTCCACCGAATGCATTACTAATAGCACCACCAACGGCATCACCAATACTTGAACCTTGGCTACCTAAAATATCTCTTATCTCTTCGACCGCATCAGCTAATGCAGAATATGCTCTTTTATTAGAACTTAATTCGCCTGCGCCTTTAAATAGATTTGCAAATGATTCAGCTTTCATAGAATCAATAGAATTAACAGCATTAGAGATTGATTGAATATCCGTTGCGGCTTTTGCCAATGACCCATCTTGTGCATAAGTAGATAATTCTGTAATAAATCCTTGCATATGATCTAAGTCAGTTCGGAATGCGGTGTCTTTATAATACTTAGCAAATGTATCACCTATAGAGGTAAATATAGATTCAATGCCTTGTGCTATGGCTCCAGGATTTTCTAAATCTGCAAATGATTGTAAACCTTTAGCAATATCAGTTAATGCAGCACCAGCACCATCTACATTTTCAATACCTTTTTGTACTAAGTTTTCATCCCAAGAAAATAACCAATTACCATCAGTCTCTTCCATTCCACCAATTTTCATAAATGCGCTACCTACAAATGATAGGGCATTTTTAACCGCAGTAGCAAGTTTACCTTTTTTACTGAAGTCAACTGTTGTAGACATATCCGCGAATGTTTTTAATCCGTTTGCAATATTACTAAGTTCTGCACCAGCTCCTTTTACAGCATCAATACCTTTCTCTACAGAGTTTTCATCCCATGAAAATATAAACCATCCATCTGATTCTTCCATTCCTCCAATCGCACTAAATGCAGTTGATACAAATGATAGTGAATTAGTAACAGCGTTTGCAAGTTTACCACCAGGTTTAAAGTCAATTTCTTTTTCTACCAGCTCTTGGAATGTTTTTAATCCTGTTGCAATATTAGTAAGTTCTTGGCCTGCGCCTTTAACAGCATCAACTCCTTTCTCTACCACATTCTCATCCCAACTAAATGGACCCCAACCGTCTTGTACTTCCATTCCGCCAATTGTACCAAAGGCTTTACTAACAAATCCTAAAGTATCTACTACTGCCGTTTGTAGGAATCCGCCTTCTTTGAAAGATTCAGAAGTTAATCCATAATTTTGTTGTAAATCCAAGAATGATTTTAACCCTGTAGTTATATCAGCTAATGCTTTACCTGAACCTTTAACTGCATCAATACCTTTTTCAACTTTATTCTCATCCCATTTAAACGGACCCCAGGAATCCTCGGTTTCCATTCCACCGATAGAAGCAAAAGCTTTACTTAAGAAACCTAATGTATCTGCGATTGATACAGCTAAGAATCCACCTTCTTGAAATGCAGCTGCATCTAATTTATATTTTTTCTTAAGATCTAAAAATGAAGCAAGACCATCAACTATAGAAGCAAGAGCTTTACCAGAATCCATTACAGAATCAATACCTCTCTCTGTAGCATTAGGGCTAAATGTATTTCCAAATACTGCACCAAATAATCCACCAGGGCTTGCAGGTTCCCCACCGGCCTGGGCAAAGGCTCCACTAACAGAACCTAACGCAACAGCAAGTTCTTTTGAATCTTCTTCAGTAAATCCTATAGCCTTAAATTTAGTTAGACCTTTTGATAATTCTTGTAATGCTAACCCAGCAGCTCCATACATAGCAGCTGCAGCTAAACCAGTCCCACTTTGTACAACTCTACTAAATACATTACCTATATTAGATAAGAAACCAGCCTCAGGATCTACTCCTGAAAACGCAGCAGCAACAGCACCTAATGTAAATGACAAGTCTTCCGCATCTTTTTTCTTATAGTCTACCTTTTTCATTGCAATTAAACCAGGTGCTAATTCCTGTAATGCTAAACCAGCAGCTGCATATAATGCAGGACCTAGTAACGCAGCACCTGCAGTTGCAGCAACAGCTAATCCTGCTAATGCCATAATTCCACCTATTGCAATTAATATTCCAGATTGTACTAATATATCAGTTAATCCTAACCCTTTTGTTGATTCAGCAAATGGGGTATATCCTAAACTAAATACCATTAACCCTAAACCGTTAACTGCTAATGCTAATGCACCTTGTAAAATATTAGATATTCCAAATTTTCCAACTAAGGCAGCAGATACGCCAATTGCTAATATTGTAGCACCTTGAATAAGAACATCACCAATACCATTACCTTTTGTAGCCATTGAAAAGATTGCTAAACCTAAAGCAAAAGGTATTAATGCTACACCTAAAATTGCGAGACCTAATGCACCTCTTCTGATTCTTTTAGACATTTTCTTACCACCTAAGATTGCAATCGCACCAGGTATTAATACCAACGAAGCAACCATTCCTATTAAAATAGGTGGAGCTAATATAATAAACATTGTAGAAAGTGCAAATAAACCGATTCCTATTGCAAAAGATTTTAATGCATCTCCTACTTTATCTAAAGTCCTTGCTCCTCTACCTATTCTTTGAGAAAATTTCTTACCACCTATTAGAGCCATAATACCACCAACGGCAGTCACGGCTAATAATAAGAACGGTATTGCTATTAAACCTAATGGAACTAATATTGCAGCTAAAGCTAATCCTTTTGCAAATTTTAAAAGTGCATCCCCCATCATACCTAAAGTCTCTGCACCTTTCTTAGCCTTTTTAGGTGTAGTCTTAGATAAAGCTTTATCTAATTTTGTTATATAAGCTGTAAATTTATCAATAGCTGATTCAGGTACAAAAGCCCAAATCATTAATGCCTTTGCAGATATCATTGCAGCACCAGAAGCAACAGCAAGAGCATCAGCACCTGCTTTTACTTTTTTAGGTTTTATACCTTCAAAGGCCTCAAGTGTATCTACTACAAAACCTTTAAATTTACCTAAAGCTTTCTTTGGTACTAATAACCATAGCATCATTGCTTTGGCTGTTATTTTTGCACCAAGACCTAAATCTTCTAATGTAGCACCAGCATTACTTTTCTTAGCACCACCACCTTTTTTACTAAACATTCCGCCTAAAGGATTTCTGGATGTGTTTGCTTCAATAGCAGTTAATAAATCTGTTTGTGCTGTTAATTGAGCTACAATAGCGGCATCTAATCCACCACCAGAGTTACTACTACCAGAAACTGCAATAAGAGCATCTAATTTTTCATTAGTCTCTTTTGCAGCAGCCTCTATTTTTGATAGAGGATCCATTAAATCTTTAAGAGTTACAGCAGCCATTCAATCTATTTATTTATCAGAACTTCGGCATACTAATCTTTGGCATAGATGGAGTTTTAAATGAGCTCATCTGTTTATTCATAGACTTAGACATGCTGTCCGTATTATATTTATCCGAATAGGATTGAGTATTCTGTTTATCCTCGTCGTTACGATCCTTGAGAATCTCATTAAACATTTCTAAAGTATATTCATACTCATAGAAAGGAAGCAAATCCAGCTCTGAAGGCTGGAGATGCAACTTTTCTAATAATAGTACTCGTACTTTATAAAAGTTCAGAAGAGATATCTTGAATAATAAAGAGAGCTTTGATCCCGCCGGGAAACGTGAGCGGGACTGCGACCTCCTCACCACAGCTTTCACACGGAAATGCAAATTCCGGCTTTACTCCTATTTTTGCTTTTTCAACTAATCTATAAATAACTGAAAATTTGCTAGCATCCCAACCTTGAAAATTTGTAATGGCTGAAAATATTTCTTTATCATTAAATCCTCGCCATTCTCTTTGAATGTAAGGTAAAATACCTAGTGATGATTTATCCCAAGGTTTATTTTCTTCTTCTCTTTTTCGTATCCAATCTGTAATAGCTCTCATTACACCAATTGTTGGTGGTGCAATAGTTAATGATCCATGACTTTTAGTTGGAATAGTAAAACATTTATTTTCATAATCATAATACTTTTCTAATAAATCATCTTTATCATTAAATTGAAGATTACCTGTTCTAAGTTCGACGGATTCTTGTGATTTACAAGTTCCTGTTTTACAATTCTTTTTTCCAACTGGCATCATCAGTTTATTTTCACCATCCTTAAAGGTTAGTTCCCTAATAGATAGGATTAGATATATTCTATCTTCTTCTAATACATCTCTATACGATCCTCTTTGGTTACCATACATAATTTTTGTACAGTTCACTAGAAGTGAGTTTAGCTTTTCATCCACATCTAAAATGTTTTCTTCATCTAATGTAGAAAATTCTCTAATCTCACCAACTCTTGCGGCTCTGATATGAATTTCAAAATCTTCTCTATAAAATTGTCCACCTGATGGAAAAATTGATAAATCTAATTTAACATAACCAGTCAAAGATTGTATTCTTTGTATTTCTGGATCATCTATTGATGTTACACCAGAACCTCTACTAGTATCTACCTTGCCTAAGTCGGTAATTTTACCATCGGCATTTGTTGTTTTTACTTCAGCCTTAGTATCTACTATACCTTCAGCCGCCTCAAATTCTTTCTTAATGTTGTCTTCGTGACTACTCATAATTATTTAGTTTTTATTAATTGTTTTTCAGGTGCTGTTTCCTCTACTATATGCTCAACAATTAATTGTCTTACATACCTGGATACAGGCAACGGTTTTGATTTATTTTCCATTGATTTTTCAATGATAATTGCATTTAAATTATCTTCATCTTCTGGTGTTAAGAGTACTTGTAATTTTTTTGTAAGTCTCTTTTTTTGTGGAATTAATTCCTGTACGCTTTCGTTATATCCATATTTAGGATTATCAGCTTTATAATTTTTTATCCAAAATTCTAGCCTTTCCATTATATGGCTTAATGATTCTTCAGATTCAAATTCTTCAAGAATAGTTTTTTGAAAAGATCTTGTTCCAAAATCTTTAACTGCTCTTTTAATATATTTACCTGCCCCTAAATTATTAGGATTATCATTAATCGAATAACCTACATAAACCTTTCCATCTGTTTCATTAATTACTTTAAAGATTGTCATATGTTTAGATTATATAATTTATAATATATATTAGAGTGAAGACAAAAAAACTGGCCCTAAAGCCAGTTTTTATAAAAAATATTTAAGAGTTTATTATGCTCCTACATTTTCTTCAACCCAGTGATCACAACGATAAGTCATTGTTAAATCAACTGCGTCTGGAGTTTCATAACTTAATTCATCTACAAAATCAGGTTGACCTGTAGGGAATACATCTTTACATGTGATCTTTCTGAAAACATCACCTGCTCTGTTATATTGTACAATGATCATACTTCCAACATAGTCTTTCTTTAATCCCATTTCACCAGTCAATGGATCATAGATTAATTTATACCAATTACGGAATGTATTGTAAATGTAATTTTCGTTAGCTTCATTTAAGTTAAGACTAAAGTTAACAGTCAGATCCATAACTGTGGAAGCTGGCATACTTGCAAATGAACGGTCAGCAAATTTATATTTCTGTCCTATTGCATCTACAGCAGGATTTAAGTTATTTAAACCCCCGATAGTTTTAACTTGCTCCAAGATTAAACCCGTATCATCTCCTAATGGTGAAAATACAGTCACCTCGAATAGGTTAGGCTGAACAGGTTCGTACCTTTGGCTACTGGCCCTTGATTGGGTATAATGTGGTAGTGGCATATTATTTTATTTTTTTTATATATTCTCTTTTAGTTTTCTCTTATTCAAAATTTCCTGCACTAATAGCACCTGTCTTAAGAATTGTAGTTCTCTGTACGAGAATTTCCATTCCTCTTACTGGTTCAATATATGTATCTAAGATACCTACATTTTGATCAATAACTTCTGGTGTATTATTAGTTTCATCCATTACGTTTTTATAATCATAAACACCATCATCATTTTGAACCGTTGCTAAGAAATTGTCAGCAAGTGTTTTAATTTCTAATCTAGTTTGTGCTGTATTAAATTCGAATAGATAGTTTTTAAGAATTGCTTCAATACCATCTTGGATGTAAATTACAACCTCTCTACAGTTAATAGAACTTAAAGCAGATTTTGTAACCTGCTGTGCAGTTTTATTTGCAAAGATTGTTGGACCAGTTCCACTTTGGAATACAATTGGATTTAATCCAAATGGTTCTAAGAATTCTCTGTCCTCTTTTCCAAGATTAATCTCTAATCCTACAACTCCTGTTCCACCTACAACACCTCTACGAACTCCTGCAACTAATGACCACGGTAAAGCGTTTTCATATTTTGCAATAAAGTTATTTGAAACGTATGCAGCTGGTACAACATTTATATTTCTTCCTAAATCCCTAACAGTAATAAACGGATAATAGAATGCTCCGAAACTTGCACCTTGTGTTGGTGAAGGTAATGAGTATCTTATTGTTGGATTCTTTGCAAGATCACCACCTTCAGAAATAAACTTAGATGATAAACTTCCAGTTAGATCTTTAAACGTTGGATCTAAATTACTCTTAAAGTCTTTAGCAGATGGAGCATTCAGTATTGCGAATGCATTCTTTCTAGTAGAAGCTAATACTGTATAGATGTTTTTAGATCCACTTTCAATACCGTTTCCGAATGTATCTACAATATATCTAAAGTTAATTACATCTCTATCAGTTAATGCTTTAAATAAATTAGTTCCATTTAAAGTACCATTTAAGATTTCAACTTGTCTATCATTAGTTCCATTAGGTACATGATTAGCAGTTAATTTAAAACCATCTAATGTAAATACATTTAAGTAATCAACCCATGCATCTATTGGGTAGTATAATTCTACTTTAACAATACCTGCAGCAGTTGTTGTTGATATTTCACTTTGACATGTTACTAACAGTGCAGTTTTGTTTCCAGGAATAGTACTATATTCAGCATTTGTTAATCCACCTTGTACAACATTAATTCTTGTTAACCTTGAGTGTGGGGTATTAACATCACCTTCAAAATGTACTAAATAATTTCCAACCTTAACATCAGCAGCATCAGGATTATCAGATGCTATTAATACTTGGTTAGGTTTTAATCCAGTTTCAGTTAATGAATCTGAAATAATATCTATAGAAACATTATTTGCACCTTTTAGTGTTTGAATTCCAAATATTCCATTAGCATATGCAACGGCATCAGAATTTAAAAATGTTCCATTTGGACCTAAATTAAATTCACTATGTGGTGTTACATTATTAAATGCATCTTCCTCATAAGGAGTAACAGCAACAGATGGTAAATAGTAATCTGGATCTGTTATAGCAATTGTAGTTCCTAATGTTGTTGGATTCTGTGTATGAACGAATCCATAGTTTATAGCATTAAATACTAACCATGAAGAATATTGAGTTCCAAATGAATTTACAAATACAGCTTCATCACCATCGGTTAAAGTACCGTTTGCAAATTGACTATATAATGCTGAACCATATCCACCTATAATATTTGAACTAGCAGCATCGTTATGTGGTACTTGATCAGTTACAAAACCAAAGTCAGCTTCATTTATATAAGTATAAGTTGCAGCTGCAGTTGGAAAGTCTGTATTTACTACACCACCTGCATCTGATAATAATAAGGTAACAGTATTACCTATAATCTGAACAGATGTTACCGGAACATATCCTTTACCTGCTACAAGTATATAAGTTCCTACCGCTGTGGCAGAATTTGGAGTAAAGGTAGAGAATGCATCAAATAACGCATCACCTGCAGTACCCTGAACTTGTATTTGGATTTCTCCGCTTGTTACTGTTGATGATGAAATAAGCTCTGTAGTTTGTGTTGTAGTATTAGGAGTTACCCCAGTACCTGCATAACTTAAGTCAGATACAATAGATCCACCATAAGATAAGAATCTAACATCATCTTGGATTGAAGTAGCTTGAGTATATTCAAGGTTATGACCTATTAAATCAATTCCACCTGCAACACCATCAATTAATGTATCACCATCAAATAAATCTTCATTTACTGCGACGAATATACCTGTACTTGCCGTATCAGCATTAATAACTTTTTCCACGAAAAGGTTATTACCTAATAAATCTGTAAAGTTAGGAAGCAATGATGCAGTATAAGTTGCAATTACATTAACTTCTGATTCATTAAAGAATTCAGCAATTTTAGTATCAGTTGAATCAGCATCAAAGAATTTTCTTTTTAATCCTTGTGTCTTATCAAAATATGTTTGGAATATTGGATCTGCTACAAACCTTTCATAAGGAGTTGCCGAAGAAAAATCTCCACCAAAGTTTCCGTCTATTAAAAATACATCTACTAAGAAGTCAGATACTAAACTATCTTTATTTAAATAACCTGGTACATTTGCAGCACCATACCATTGTTCTGCGGTTACATTAAAACCGGTAGAGTTTGCAGCTGATGCTTTTCTTACAATAACTGAAACGGGATTTTGTCCTAAATTAGTAAAGTCCAATAAATCATTAGTAGTTGAAGAACTAAATTGTAATTTATTTGCACCTACATTGTCTAAGAATGAATCTGAATCAGGATAAAAGAATTTATCTCTGTTGTACATTTTTTGATATTCTCCTAAGGCTCCAGCATTATCCTGAACTTCAGGCGTTGCTGCTGTACCAAATTTAATATACTCTACCTTATCGGCAGCTGTTAAGTTTAATAGATTAAGTGCAAGAATTGGTCCTCTTTCCAATGCAGCTAAACAGCTTCTGTGGAAAAATGAGTCCTTTCTTTCTAAGTTTCTGTCAATATCACCATATACTTGTTTAAAGAATGAGGTGTCAGGTACAAATACCGGAGTATTAAAAGGACCTGTTTTAGAGAAACCGACAATTAATCTTGTCTGATTAGCAGGAATACTAACTACTTGAGATTTATCAAATTCAAATCTGTAAGTACCTGCTGCTTTAATCGAAGCGATTTTCGGATCTAGTGCCATCTTATATTATTTTTTTTATTTGCTTTTTTTATATATCCAACTACCTGTAACTTTTTATACTAAGTCATAGATATCAAAATTCAGCTGGCCTCCTTTTGCATCTTGCTCTAAGATAGTATCAATTTTATCTTGAACATTCTGCTCAGCCACATCATGAATCTCTTCAGCAAAATCGGAAAAGTCTAATGTAAAAAAGAATTCAGAACTATTTATGCATGTCATTATTAGATCATCATGACCTAATTGCCCAGCATATGTACCATTCGGTAACTTACCAAATGTTGCTGCTTCATAAACGGTTTGCTTATCTTTTAATATAATTCTATTTTGTGTAATATATTTTTTAAAGTTTTGACAAAATATAGGTTTGTTATCTTTTTTAACCTTTAAACCAAATTGTTTTGTTTTAGCATCTATTCGGTGCTTAAACTTTACAACAGATTCTTCATCAAAATCATTTCTCTGCGGAAATACGGTTTCCATTCTTTTTATTAATTCACCCCCAAATAAATTCCACTCAATAATTAGTTTTACATTTTCAGAGTAAAAAACATCATAAGCTAAAATATAAAGAGCTTTTGCAAATTCTTCAATAGTATGGTCATTGCTTCTAAATCTTCCAACCTGTCTAATTCTATAAAAATCAATAAAGCTACCTGGGGATGTAACCTTTTTCCAATCTGCTTCATCCATAAGTTCTATCTTAAAGATATTTATAATAGAATAATCACCACCAGTACCTTCAGCAATATCAACAGAAAAACACCAGTAATTTTCATCTTCTTCAGCATCATCTAAATTAAAACTAGGATCCCATAGTAAACCAGAATAATCTACTTGCTCATCTTCAAACTCAATTACTTCTCTATGTACAAAATCTATTTGATTTGTTGTTAATTTTTTAAGGCTATCAGCACCTAATAGTAATGATGATCCTGCTATAAACTGATTTCCATATTGTCTATTGAATGCTTCATCACTACCTAAGTTAGCAACTTCTTGCTTCATCCATGCGTCATCTCTTCCAGGTACATCCCACCAATCAACTCGGAATGGTGTATATTCACTTAATCCTTTATCAGCAGCAGTATATATGTCATAGAATTTATTAAAGCCATTAGGTGTACTTGTTATTATTACTTTTGAGTTTGTTGATGCGGATACCGTTGGATACACGTTTTCATAAAAAGTATCAACAAAGTTTGCAGGTATATGCGCAAACTCATCCATAAATAATAAATGAATAGTAAAACCGATTGCTGCTTTCTTTGTAGTTGTCTGACCAATTATTCTACAACCGTTATCAAACTTAGAATTAAATACATCCCATTTAAGTGTACCAGGTTTTAAAAAGAAAGGTAGATGCTCTAATATAGTTTTACCTTTATCAATAATTTCTCTTGTAGTTGCGCCTTTGTTTGAAAGTATTAAAGAATTCTTATCAAAATTAAATAATGAATACCAAGCAATAAAAATAGATGAGCAAATTGTTTTACCTACTTGTCTACTTGCTAAACATACATTAAATCTTTCTGCTTGAAATTGCCTTAACATATCTTCCTGATAAGGTCTTAAATTAATTGTCTGTAAACCATGATCGGTCATTACAGTACAATATGTATTTGCAAAGTATACAATATCTTTTGCACACTTTTTAATTTCTTTTATTTCTTCAGAAGAATAATTAAATACAATATTACCTTTTCTTAAATTAGGATTACCTTCATAGAATGGAGTAGAAGCAGGTTTATAGCCTTCTTCTATTGCAAACATTAACTGTTCCACACTTTCACTTGACCATGAAAATGCTTGTTTAGCTTTACCAACATTAAAATCAAATCCTGCGCTAGGTGCTTGTGGTTTCTGTGCCATCTTCTTCTATTACAGCAAGAATATGATTTATATGAAGGATTTCAAACTTATTTCCATCAAACGTGTATTCAGTACCCTTGCCTATTGTTTTTACTATTTTATCACCTTTCTTTACCTCAAGGTTATTGGATGCCTCAATTACTAAAGCTATCCTATTATATTTTTCTTCAGGAATAATTAATCCACTATCAGTTATTCTTTCTCCTTGCTCTATTTCCTGTGTAAGAATGTAATCATTCTTCATTTTCATCACTATCGACATCTTGTATATCTTCTTCGTTAATTGTTTCTTGTAATGCTCTCATTAAATCTTTAGTACCTCTTGACTTAACACCGCTTTGTTTTTTATTGCTACTGCTCTCTGAATTTCCATGATAAACATCAATATCCCTAGAAGTCTTTTTGGCGTTTTCTTCAATAGCCACCATGTACATAGTTTGACTTTTAATAATATCTAATAAAGTTCTTTGTAAATCACTAAGTACCTCAAACATTCTTGGTGAAACATCACCTTCATTAATAATATCCATTAATGATGAAATTGCAATCTCACTATTTTCCATTTGTCTTATAAGCATTCCTAAAGCATATTCATCTAAATTAGATTTTGCTTGAATATATTCATGCTCTGCAATAATCTCTTCACTTAAATAAAACTTAAGTAAACTTGACATTACTTTTTTAGCTTTGCCTTTTGCCTTAGTTAATGCAACTGCTTGTGTACTTTCTAACCTAACTTTAGGTAATTCTGGAGTTTCATCTAAACCTGGTACTTCATCTGGTAATTCACTAAGTAAATCACCTATACTGTCTCTAAATTTATCTTTTGAGTTATCTTCCATTAATAAGTTATTTGTAATATATATTCCAGGTTATCTGGCATCCGTTACATCTTGAAGCATTAATTCAGGTGATGCATTATCTAAAAGTAAAGTAAGATGAGTATCTTTAACTACATACTGACTTAATATTAATTCTTGTAATTCTTCCTCTATTGGTTTTTTCCAAATTCTTATATTAGTTAAATCTGTTTCACATCCTAATACCTTCCAACTGTTGTTATCTATTACCTCAGCTGGTGTATATACTTGTGTGTTATTATAAATTAGATTTAAATTTGCAGTCATCTCTGGATTAGGCTGAGTTGAATTTTCTATAGTGTTGTATAAAAATAATCCTAACTGTCTTGCGGTTGCGTTTAAATTAATTACTATAGCATACCATTTATTATTGATAAAAGGTTTTGTAATTTTCCATTTATAATAGGTTTCATTAACTTTCATAATAAACCAATTAGATGTATATGTAAATGACACATATTGAGTAGGAGGTAATAAATCATTTTCATAAATCATAAAATTATTGCTTGCTTCTTTATTAAAACTAGGTGAACTTGTTGTTAAGGTATCATTAATGTATTTTTCATCAATAACAATTGAATCACCTATAACTTCAATTACTTTAGAAATTCCATTGTATGATTCTGTTCCTCTTATGTTTACCCAATCGCCAACTGATATAGCATTACCGAATGTAGGTAATTTTGCACTATTAAATTGGGTCTTCCCATTTTTATTTACAATTGATAAAATAAGTACATTGTTTCCTATGGGTTTTATAAACTGAGGTCTCACCCAAAATGTAAAGGCCCTGTCTTCTTCTTTCTTCCAACCTCCTTCATATTGATATTTCATAGAAACATTTCCATTTTTAATTGAAGATAATTTGTAATGATATTTTGAAATAATTGTCCATTCATTATAAACATTTTCTTCCTTTATAACTAATCTCTTATCTAATGATCTTCTAACATAATCATTACATTGTGTACCTATAGTCTTATATTGATTATCTTTTATTACGTCTCTAAATTCATTTTCTCTTTCTACTCTAAACTTATCTTCTACATTTGAAATTAGTGCATCAGTATCAGCCTCGGCCTTTTTGCTATCTGCCGTATTTTCAAACATCACAGCAGTTCTTTTTTGATAAGGTACTAAGCTTACCCTCCAATAAGATCCTGCATACATAAAATCATCAGCTTCTGCGATTGCATCAACCTCATACATTCTATTCATATAATCTTTAAAATATAAATAGTCTCTCATTTCAGGTTTAGATCCTAAACCAAAGACAGCCTCAAATGCAGATTTAACAATATGTATTTCAAACTGAACCGGAAAATCCATCATCATAGGATTAAATTGAATCTCTCTAGTTGGGAGTTCGTTGTCAGGAATTAAAATTTTAACCTCAGCTTCTTTAATAACATCAAATAAAGAATATTCTTTTAGGATAACATCACGGCTTCTTTGGTCTGCTTTTGTTTTAAAATAGTCAACACAAAAACCAAACATGTTTGATGTTATAGCTGATAATTGATTATACATTGATGAGGCTCTAGATAAGTCATAAGGATTCCAAGCTTGCCCACAACAGTCAACAACTAAATTAGGAGTACCTATACACCCCTCAGATCCACACTCAACTTGAGGTACTCTACAAATTACACCACCATCTGTTACTAACTCTAATGCAATAGATTCGAATTCTAAAGTTCCATCGCCTACTTGTTCATATCTATATTGTACCCAAAATGGTTTATTTGGATTTAGCAATAAAGCTTCTAGATTCGCATTAGAAAGTGTTATATAATCCGAATATGTTACACCATCAGTTCCCCACCTAAATTGTTTATTATAAAAGGTGCTTGTAGTTTCACCTTTAGTAATATCAGTATATCCTATTACTTCTACTACGTTTTTATAAGGTTCTTGTAAACTAATTAATATAGCATCGCCGTTGGCGTCTGTTGTTCTTCCATTAACTGCCATTAATTATGAATTTATTTGTTGGTCTTTTTTGTCAATCTTCTTTGCCCAGATTTTATCAGCAGATGCCAACCCTAAGCCACCAACACATATAGCAGCTACCGCATTGACTAATGATGGTTCTACTGGATGCTCAGTATAAAGATTAATAAAAAGTGCTGTACACAAAGAAAGACCTGCGACTATTCCAATAAATCTTTTAGATGAAGGTGTACCTTTTTCATCTCTTAACAATCCACTAAGCCAACTAATTATCTTTTTCATATACAAACATTATTTGTTTATATATTCCATCAATAAGGTGTATAGTCGGTTTTTACAACTAAGATAGGATCATCTTCTTCTAATTTAGAATCAATATGATCAATCATGTGAAATGTGGTTAGCTTACCTTCTATTTCCATAGAAGTTAAAATATCTATAATAGCCGTGGCTTTCATATAAAAGTATGGCTTTCTTTCAAGATATTTATTTTTAAGAATTTTAAAATCTATAAGAGTTTTATTAAAAAGATCTAATTCTTTCCTATCTAATAATTTTGTTAAATCAAAAATACCTTCAAGTATGCTAAAATGAAAACTTACTACATTAAACCCGGCTTCATTTTTTATTAGCCTAGAGTATTTTTTATCATCGTTAACTTTGATAGTTAAAAATTCAAGGTTAGGTAACCTATTAAATATAGAACATAAGAAATAGACAGAATTAGGTTTTACTGCTGGATTAGGTATGTAACCAAAGTCTTCAGCCTTTTTAATTATATTAAGTACTCTTTTGCTTGTTTTGATTGCAGTTAAAAAAGATTCCTTTTTAACAATATACTCTCCATCTACCTTGGAGATATTTTTACATTCTTTTTTTACTCTACTTATAAGTATGCTATCAAAATAATCATACTTAAATAAAGTAAATGAAATGTGAGTTGGTATTCCTAATTCAAAAGTATTATCAATTAACATCATTACCCATTTGTTTTTCTAGTATATCTATCGATGTCTGAACTAGTAATGGGTCGTGTTTTAGAGCTTCTTTGTATTCTCTTTCTCCTATTTCGTTAAATTTCATATAAAGTTCTAATGCCTTTGGGTTAGGATTCCATTCCTTTGCCTTTTGTTTTGCAGACTTTTTTACTTTAGTATAAATAAAGCCTGGTACTCTATTAAATTTAGACGAAACTAAACGCCATGCTTCTGCTTGGCCTACGGGATCTATTTTAAGAGTATTAAAAAGATTTGCCTGAACAGGAAATTTAATACTCATAAATCTATTAGTCATAAATGAATTTTTAGATTTATCATAATTTGTAACTTTGTCCCAGTGTTCATCCTTACCGAAAAGAACTTTTATATAATCAAATAATTTCATTGAGTTATTTTATATTTATTATATGAAGAAATTGTAAAAAGTTTAAAAAATCTTATCTTGTTTTTTACCACCTTTTATAAAAGACATATCATCAGAATCACTATCATCATCTTTAAAGAACGAAGCCTTAAAAGAACTATCAGTTTCTTTTGAGTATTCAGTATTCTCTAAAATAGATTTCATTGTAGATATCGTTTTTAATTGCAAACCTTTTACATTCATTTTTGATTCTACTGATTTAAACATTTCATCTAAGATACCTTCTGGTATTGATTCAGCAGCAAGTACCATAAGATTGACGTTGGATTTTAGATTAGTAATAATCTGTTCTCTACTCATATGTTTTGCATTCATAACTCTTACAGTCATATTTGCAAGGTCAGTAATATACTCATCATTGTAAAGATACATATGAGATAAGTGACCATGCTTTTCTTTGAACTCAGCGATGATAGCAGTTGCCTTATTTTCGCTGATTCCGTATCTCCTATTACCTTTTTTATAATAGTAAGCAGGTGGTACATTATCACCAGCATCTCCTGTGAGTACTTTACGGAAACGAAAGTCTTCAGGGTCAACTTCTATAATAGAAACCTTTTTCTTTGCGACCAATGCTTTAAGTAATTTCTTAGCCTGATTCTCTGGTGATACAGAAGTTTTTAGTACATCAAATATATCATCAGATTGTTCTTCTTCAGTTTGAGAATCCATCCATTCAGAAAAACCTTGGTAAGTATATAATTTTTTATGAGCTGGGGAAAATAGAATAGTATGAGTATTATTATTTGTACTCTTATCTACTAATTGAACTAAGTCTCTATCACCAGTAAACATAATAACTGATTTGTCATTTGCAAGACATTCAGTATTCCATGCATACATTAGATCATCTCCTTCAGCACCGTCAATTTTAGAAATAATAACACCTTGCTTAGATAGGATAGAAATAAAGTCTGCTGTTGCTTTTGAAAAGTTCTCCCAGTTAAGAGCATCATTTTGTTTACGATTACCTTTATATTCTGCCTCTGGGTAAAAGTCCTTTCTCCATGATCTTGAATCTACCGTCCAAACAACCTTATCGATAAGACCTTCAAATAATCTGATTTGATATGCAAAGTCAGTTGCCAATTTTTTGACAAAAGTTTGTACGTCTTCATCTGTACCTAATAGACCTGCTTTTTTAGATCTGCTAGGAATTACATATAAGGTCCTAAATAGAAAATAATTTCCATCTATAACAAATGTATGTCTGCCTGTTTTTTTCATATTATGTGTTATTTAATTTAATTATAACAAGTTTTAATTAATACTGAAAGAGGAACCTAATACAATTTTCTCGCATTCTTCTTTACTTAATTTTGATTGCCTTAAATCATGATATCTTTTAACTGCTCCACCTAACTCCATCCAATTAGGAAACTTTTCTATTAGTGCTTTTAAGAATTGTGATCTCATACTCCATTTAATATTGATTGCAGTTCATAAATACAAGCAAGCATTGATACTGCAGGATCAATTACTTGTTGTCTTTGTGCTTGGTACTTTGCCACAGTTATAATTATCTGCGGAATAAATTGAATATATGATTGCCTATCTTGTTTTATAAACTCGATAAACTCAGCACCTAAAGAAGATAAAACATCATCAGATCTATTTGCATAATTTGATAACATATATTGATAATTTTTTACAGGATCTTCTCCATCTATAACCAAATCATAAATGTCTTTATATACTGAACTAAATTGTTTTATATTTTCAACTGTTATTGTTTCTACACCTTGTGATTTGAATCCCTGTAACTGATTTAACATATTTCTTAAATCAGGAAACTTTCTTTTTACTAATTCAACCGCTGCATGTTTATCAATCCCAATACCTTCTTCTTTACATATTTGAAAAATCCTCATAATGTAACTTTTCATTATTTCAGTTTCTTCTTCTTTACTAAAATCAAAATCAATCATTTCAAATCTTGACTGAATTGGATCTGGTACTTTATTAATATAATTACATGTTGCAACGAATCTTGCATTTACAGCAAATTGATCCATAGTAGCTCTTAATGCTTTAAAGAATTGATCAGATACACCGTCAATCTCATCAAGAATAATAACCTTCATTTTTCCTGGTTCATCCATTATAGAACGATTAGCACAAAAATCAGTTATTCTATTTCTTACAATATCAACAGATGTATCAGTTGACGCATTAATGTATAAATAAGGATGCTTAAAATGTTTTACTAATGCCTTTGCAGCAGATGTTTTGCCGGTACCTGGACTACCGTGTAGTAATAAATGTTGATAAACCCCTTTGCTTAATTTTTCACCAACTCTCTGTGGTGTAATTAAATCATCTAAGGATTGCGGCCTGTACTTCTCTGTTAATAGCACGTTTTGGATATTCTTCATATATGAGTTAGATTTATTTTTATATGGAAAAAATAGCATTTGTTTTAATGTAAATAAATAAAAAAATACACCAATGAGAAGAACGAGAAAAATAAGAAAGATTGTTAAGGTTACTGTGCCAGCTAGCCAATCTGCAAATTCACAGAGTAGAATATCTAGAGGTAATACACGAAAGAATAATATCATAAAGGTAAATTCCCCTACACAAGTAGAAAGACGGTCATCGCATAACATTCCTAAAAATGCTCATAAGCATTATAGTAAAGTAATTCCATTATGGAAAGGTGAGACTGTTTATATTATTGGTGGTGGACCATCACTAAAAGGATTTGAGTGGAATAAACTTAGAGGTAAAAAAACTATTGCATTAAATAAAGCTATACAATTTTGGCCAGAAGCCAATGCAGTTTATTGGACTGATGGTAGAGTTTGGTCATGGCTTAAAAATGATATAATAAAATTTAAAGGCAAAAGATTTACTCTAGCACCAAGATCTTATCCATGCGAAGTAACATTATTAAAGAGAGGGAAAAAACTTGGCATAGAATGGTCAGCTGATTCTATAGCTCATGGTAATAATAGTGGAGCTGCTGCAATTAATTTAGCAATTCATCTTGGTGCAAAAAGAATAATACTTTTAGGATATGATATGGGAAGACATAATAAAGAAAGTCATTTTCATGAAGGCTATCCTACTAAGGTAACTGCAGATAATATTTATAAAAATCAATTTTTACCTGCGTTTGATGCTATTAGCAAAGATATTAAAGGGAAAGGTATACAAATTTTTAATGCATGCCCTACAAGTAAATTAGGCGTGTTTAGAAAAATAACAATAGAAGAATCATTAGCCTTTTGATGACCTACGGACATAAGTCATAAACTCTCTCTGTTCACCTTTTAATAAAGATTTACAGTGTTTCAAAAATCTAACAGATGAATCTATTATTCTTTGATCAACTCTGTTATTCCGTGAGTTATGAGCTTCTGAACATTTACTACATACAAAGTTTTCAACTTTTTTAGAATCCATTCTAGATTTTATCTCAACTTTACAGATACCACAATTCCAATCTACTAAATCCGAATCTTTTTCTAATTCTTTAATATTTGTAAAAGTTTCTCTAAAAGGATTCCAAAGTATACGGTTAGGATTCTTTTCATGTTCATTCATATCCTCAACCTTAAATATAATCTCAAAAGCATTCACATCAGAATCTAACCATTTCATATGATTATTTTCTAATAAAAGTTTTTGCTTCAAAGGAGGCAGATTCTCTAATAGAATACCATGCCTCCTTTTATACCATCCGAAGTTTATCTTACGGACTTTATACATTATTCATTAACCTTCTAAACTTTTCAGAAACAGTTTCTTCAAGTGGTTGAAATGATTCTGGTAATGCAGCTAATTTCTTTTTAGCATCTGCTTCCTTTCTCTTAAGTCCAGCAATATCTTCTTTACTATCTTCAATTGCCTTTTGTAACTTTTGAACTTTTTCATCAGAACCTCTACCAGTTTTTAGATCTCTTTTAGCCTGTTCTAAATCTTTAGTAGCTTTATTCATTGTAGTTCTTTCAGTTTCTATGTTATCGTTAAAGGCTTTAATATCAGCTTCTAATTTTGCGCCTGGATCATCAGGAGTATTATCATCTACCTCAGTATCAGTTTCTGTTTCAGTCTCTGTCTCAGTTTCAGCATCTGGATCAAGTGCCTTTACCTTTTTCATTATTTCTCCAATGTCATCCCCTAGTCCTTGAAATAATTCATCATTAGCATCTAACTTAGCTTTTTTCTGTTGAGCTTGTTTAAATTTAATCTCTGCTTGTAATTTGGCTTTTTCATCATCACCATCTTTTACAGCATCATATGCAGTTTTAGCTTTAGTAATCTCAGCCTCGGCCGCTTCTTTAGCCTTATCAGCTTTTTCTTTATCTAACTTTTCCTTTTCTGCTTTAGCAGCCTTTTCCTTTTCACCTGGTAATTCAACCTGTTCTTTATCTCCACTATCAGATTCATAATCTTGAAGATCTTTTTTAGCATCAGCTGCTTTACCTGCTAATTTTTTAATTCTTATCTTAAGCTGTTTTGATTCTTCACCATCTGCTGCCTTTAGCGCGGTTTCTGCTGCTGCTAGGTTTGATTTTGTAGTTGCAATAGTTACCACTGCTTTAAGTGGATCTGTTGTAGCCAGATCTTTCATTCTTTGGCTAATTGCAGATGCTTTATCTTTTAGAGCTTGATTCTTAGCAGCGTTTGCAGCTTTTAATGTATCACTAGTCTTTTTATCTAATTCTCCTTTGGATGCTTGTTTCTTCTTTTCATAATCAACATTATTTAAAGCTACTTGAACTTTAGTCTGTTGATACTTCTTAGCATTATTTTTAATCTTCTTATATTTAATAGGATTACTCATAATACCTTTAATATCGGTAATACCTTCATCTACATTCTTAGTGTTAGATTCTGCTATAAACTCATTATATGATTTTACTCTTTTCATAGTTAGATTTAATTTTTTTATATATTCAACTTATATAAGACAAAAAAGGTCCGCCGTTAAGCGAACCTTTCTTAAAGTAATATTAACTATTGTTAATTACAGGATATTAACTCCAGCACCGAAGCTGAATCCAATTGTGTAATACATAGTTTCTGGGTGGAATCCAGCGTCTACTAAAGCGAATCTAGATTTAACCGCGATTTTAGGAGCCATAGTTCCTTCTGCGATTGTTTCAACAGATTCAGCCATTAAGTAAGGCATGAATACTAAACCAGGAGAATTACCATCACCTTTTCTACCTACAGCAACTCTATAGTCAGTCCAAGCCATGTTTGGATCAACATAAATAGTTACACCAGCCAACGCGCCAATTGGATATAAAGATCCACCAGCTTGGTTGATTGTGTTAGATAAAGGATATGCAATAAATCCTGCAACATCCTGAAGTGCCGTAGCAATTTCTCCAGAAGTTACTGCGAACGTAGCAGGTCCTCTTCTTCCTCTTGTAGCAATTAGATTAGATGCAGCAAGAATCTTAGTATACAACCTACGTTGTAATGATCCTTGTGTTTCTCCACCTGTTCCAATAACAGTTACAGCTGTAGCTATTTGCACTGCAGCGTTAGATCCAGAACCTGGTCCTAAGTCAATGTTAACAGCGGCACCACCACCAGCAGCAGTTTGGAAATTAGCAGATAGGTTTAAAGTATCAACAGCAAACGTGTTAGCAGCGTTAGTAGCTCCATTTCTGAAGATTCTGTCCAAGATGTATTTGTTGATAGATTGAGTTAACTCATTTACCAATACAGCTTCTACTTGAGCAACAGCATCAATTCCGAATTGCTTAAGATCCTGAACTTGTTCTCTAGTTACAGCGGCAGCAACTTGGAAAGTTTTTGCAGCAATAGACTTATTGAATAAGCTTAGTCCCATAATGTTATCTGGAGTTGATTCTCCAACACCTCTTTGGTATGGATCAGTTCCGTCAATACTCTCAGCAGTAAAGCTAGGAGCAGCGTTAGCAACGTTAGATGATTCAAAAGCATTACCTGAGAAACCAGAAATATGGTCTTCTAAAGCTTTTACTAATTCAGCAGCACCATCCCATTCTCCAGCTACATCAGCAGCTAAACAAGAAGAAAGATTATAGAAATCTACATTATCAGCAATAGAAGTATAAATTGGCTCATATCCTACTTCACCTTGTTGGTAAGGAGCAGGAGTGTTAGCGAATACCGCAGCAGCGTTATCGTTACCTCTTACTCTGAAGATTGACTTTCCATCGATTCTTGATAAACCAACAAAAGTTAATTCATAAGGAGCAACAGAAGTTCCAGCAGCAGCAGTTACAGCAGCTTGAGCAAAAATTACATCATCGACAGCAAGTGCTAAAGCAGCACCACCTACGGCAGTAATTCCACATTTAATTAATAAAGGTGCAGAATCAGTAGCTTTACCACCTGCATCTTGTATTCTACCTCCACCATATACGAAGTCTAGGTAAGTTAATACTCCCATAGGACCTTGCATTGGTACAACTGGTACTAAGTCTAAACCTACAGTCTGAGCAGCAACTTGCATAGCAAGTGGTAACAAAGAAAATGGTCTATCTCCAGAACCTGGAGTCATACCGTTGTTGAAGTTGTTCATTGTAGTAGGATCACTAGGAAAAGACGTAGCGTTCATACCTTGAACATTCATGTTTGGATTTAAGTGTACAGTATTATATACACTTTCATTAAGGTTATGGTAATGGCAGTACTTAGACATCCAAGATAACTTAGACTTTTCAGTAATTCCAGTAGCCTCCTCAATGATTGGGCCCCAAGTCTTTTGAACCTCGGCCTCATTGATTAATTGATTTGCGTACATTTTTAAATTTTATTTTCGCATTTTGGAATTTTTCAATTCCGGTTTTTAATCGCCTCGGTCCTTTTCTTCTTGACCATTCGATTAATATCTTTTAGATTAAATGATTATCTATTTAATCTGAATTTCATTTTGTTTACTAAGTCAGTTGCAAAAGATTCATTTACTAATGGTTCTTTTTTGTTTGCAGACTCAGCAGCAGTTTTACTTTCATTAATAGATTCTGTTACTATTTGAGAACTTCTTAAATCTCTCGTTGCCCAGAAATTATTAATTCCATATTGATTGCCAACTGGGTGAAACCTTGATTCTGAAATAATTTGACCTTGTCTTGCCTCAGAAAGGTTATTCCACTTTTCTTTAAATTTTTCTGGCATATCAGTAACTACATCTAATTCATTTTTCTTTTCAATAAAATTAGATTCCCAAATATTTTCAGCTTGTATAGTTGACATAATTGGTTTAGAATTCATTGATTCTACAATCATAGCTTGCTTCTCTGTAGATAAAGAATTAAATTCATTCTTTTTAGATTCTCCTAAGAAATTCATAAAGTGCATTTCAGATACATTCTTAACTTCAGCAGCTGCAATTAACTTTTCTAATTTTTCTTCAATAGAATTTTTATAATCTACAGTCTCATGAGTTTTACCACATGATTCACACATTTCTTTTAATTTTGCTTTATCTGCGTCAGGATACTTTTCACAAACTTGTTCGTAAGTCATACCTTCTCCCATACATTTTGAAACTTCTTCCATTGTTGGAGTTGCACCTTCCATTTTACCGTATTCATTAACAGTACCTTCGTTAATTGAATCAGCCTTTGGTGTATTAATGTTTTCAGCAATGTATTCAGAATACTTAATACTCTTATCTACATTTTCTCCAAGATATTCAGAATAAGCAATATTCTGATCAACCTTTTCAGCAACATATTCTGAATAATCAATACTCTTTTCTACGTTTTCAGCAACATAGTTAGAATATTGAATTCCTTTGTCAGCCATCTCAGCAACATGCTCTGCGTATTGAATACTACCATCAAGCTCTTCAGCTAAATATGTAGCATAATCTTTAATTGAATTTACATTCTCTGCTAAGTAGTCAGAGTAAGAAATATTTTTGTCTAAGTTTTCTGATAAGTACTCAGCATAATCAGTAACCTGATTTACTTTATCTGCAATATGCTCAGTGTACTTAATAAGTTTTTCCATTACCTCATCATTATTAGAATTAGTAGATTCTTTAACATTACTTAGAACTCCAGATACATATTCAGTATACTTTTGAAAATCTTCGACGGATACATAGTTTTTATTTTCCATTGTTAGATCTTTTTTATTATTGTTGTTATTTTCAGTTTCTTCCATTTCGTAAATTAATATGCCATCGTCATTGCTTAGGCCAAAAGATTCATTTACTCTAGACAGTTCAGCATTTTCAAAACCAGGATCTGCGACCAAGTCATAAGTAAAAAACTTTTTAATTTTAACTTTACCATTTTCATCTACTGTACCAGCAGCTCTACTTGAAATATGTAAAGGAATACCATCTTTAATAAGAGCTTGCGCTTCTTTACCTTTAGAAGTATTTAATAATCTTATTTTACCAATAACTTGTTTTTTATCTTTATCATAATCTAAAGATTCTACAACATGAGAGACGTTAGCCAAACTAACATCAAAATCCTTAGGATGGTCTAATTCTCCTAAAAGCTTATTGGTCTTAACCTTTTCCTGTAATTCATTAATGTGAGGCATTACTTCTTTCTCCTCATAAATTCGGTTATTCTTGTTCTTGACATCAAACTCAGTAAATACACCTTCTAATACAACTGAACCGTCTTCACCGGTGGTTATATCTAAATTTGATTTCTGTCTTTCAAGAATTAATAATTTTTTTCCTGACATTTTCTCTAGTTATTTGATTTATATATTATAAGTTCTGTAAAGTTTTTATTAGAGGTCTGCTAATGGATCTTCATCTGCTGCTCCCTCTTTCTTCTCAGGTTTAAAATCTGCCTTATCAGCACCTAAAAGGATCTTTTCAATATCTTCATCTGAATAATTTTCCTTCTCTAAATCAGCCCTTTCTTTTGCTCTAGCATTAGCCTTTAAATCTTCACGAGTAAATCCACCATACCTCTTAACCAAGAATCCTAAATCGAAGTATGGAATTTCCTCCATTTCAGCAGTCATGGTACTTAATTGAGTTTTTAGATTACCAATAAAATCAACTCTTTTTGTTTGTAATTCCATTTCTTTCATTTCTTCAAAAACATTATCCTTAACGAAATTAAGACCTAAACCAGATTTAAAAGAAACATCATTTTTTAATTCAGGGTGATTAAGACACATTTGAAGATACATAGGTTTAACAAGTACTTCCTGGAATATAGATCTTAACCTATCAACAAATTTAGAAAATTTAATTTCATCTCTTAGCATTCCACTAGCATCCATATCATAAGTATTACCACCTTCTTTATCAAACCTAGAAAAAGGTATTTTAGAAGCTAATTTTAATCTATCTGCAAAATACTTAAGAGATTCTGTATCACCAAGATCTGGTCCATCACCACCAATTGTACTAATCTCTGGAGATTCGCCATCTTTAGAAGGTAACCAGTATTCTTTATTGAATGGCATCATTGGTTTACCGTTAGTTACAATTTCACCACTCTCTTGATTAAAATCAACAACCTCTCTATACGAATTCATTAATGAAGCTAGAGATTGTTTTGCTCTTGTTTTAGATTTACCACCTACCGGTATAATAAATTGGGTTTTAAATGAAGCATTAGAAACAGCCCAGATAATTCTAGTAGTTTCCATAATTCTTAAAAGGTTAAATGATCTTATTAATCTTTCAACATAAGATATTCTCATTGGTGAATTAACCTGAGAATATGAAAGGTATATAATTTGTGAATCCCATAACTTTCTTTCTTTTGCACCCTGTCCTTTATATTGTACCCATTGCTTCTTTCCAGTGTCAGTATCAATACCAGGCATTAATGAAATAGGGTCTAATTCCTTAAATCCTATAATCTCCGTCTGTTTATCATTATATACTATCTCAAAGGCAAGGAATCCGTCTACTAACCATTTCCTAAAATAATTCCAAGGCTGAACTGAATCGTTAAAACCAAAATAATTATAAAGGTTATTATATACATCACCAATTTCATCTTCAATAGAACTTGCAATATGTCCATGAAAATCAGAGTATGCCATAAAATTAGATTCATCAAATACAATTGCTTCATCTGTAATTACATCTAGGATATCTTCTATCTCATCTTGTACCGCATATTGTCTAAGCTCATCTCTCTTTCTTTCATAATCTCTATCAAAAATAGAGATATTCTTTTTCATTGTAGTATCCGTTAATGATAGAGCAGCAAATGCACTATACATATCATCAGCGTCTGAGCCCATTGGATTAAACGTATAACCCATTTGGTTTTCAGTAAACCCTACTGCACGTGAATTACGAATGATCATATCATCATAAGCCATGCCTAAATTAGAAAGATCCTTTAAAATCTTCCTTACTGGATTACCTGTACTTAAGGGTCCTCTTCTGTCAGTAAAACCTGCCATATTGTTTTATCTTTTATTGTTTATATATTCTTGTAATATAATGCTTGTGCTTCATTAATATTTCCACCAAAGAAATGATTTTGATTGTTTACAGCACCTATATACCAATCTTCATAACCTAACATTCTAGGTTTTCTCATTCTATCTAATCTATACTGTCTAACTGCATAAGTAAGATTATATTTTCTACCTAGTGATTTTTTTAAATTATCATATGTAAATTCATTTAACCTAGGTTGAGCCATAGGATTACCTGGTGCCTTATTTATTGCAGAAGTGATCGTACTTTTAAATGATTTAAAAACATCAGAAAGAAAAGGTATTCTAGCATCATAAGGAATGTAGTGGATGTTTACACCTAATTGATGATCATTGTCACTTTTGCCTAAACCTAATACTAAAGGATAAGTATCATAGAAAGTTTCGTCTGGAGTAAAATATTCAAAAGAATACATCTTACCGTTATCTAATAATCCTTTTGCGATACTCCCAATACCACTGAGGTCTTTTTCAGATTGTTTGGATGCTCCAGACCTCCCTTTATAATCTGCGAGGTAAATATCTAAATCTTCTTGAAAGGATCCTATTATTGCCATTAGAATAATTTTGAGTCTTCTGTTAAAAGCATTACTTTAAAATTTCTTTGTTTAGCCATTTTATTTAATGCTTCAGTTTTACAAAGGTTTCTAACATAAGTTTCATAACCATGTTGAAAGTTTTTTAATGCCTTTGCTGTTTTTCTTTTTGGTGCCTTTGGTTTTTGTAATTGTGCCTTTGGTTTTATTTCAACTACATATTCTTCTGTTATTCCGTCCTTATCCATTTTAATATAAAAATCAGGATAATAATTATGAAACTTTTTATCTAGCATATTAAAATATTTTATAGAAAAAGGTTCAGATGCCCATTTTATTACATCTTCATTGTGGTCGCACCAATGGCAAAATTTTCTTTCCCAGCTGCTTCTATATATGATAGGATGAGGTCCTATATACTTTTGAGGATTTATAGGATTATAATACCCTTGCTTAAATCCGGACTTAGAAGTAGGCTTTACCTTTTTGATGCTCATTTAAAAATTATATTGTATAAATCCCATCACTGTCAGCACTACCATTAATTGATACAGTACCAGCATATTTCCTAGGATGTAATTTATTCCAACCTTTTGCAAACCCTCTTTTACATATTTCAGTAAAATAAGCAAATGCATTAGTAGATTTTTCAGGGTTAAAGTTTCTCCAATATTTAAATAAGTCCATATAAGCAGATGCTATACAGTCTTGTCTATCATCAGGATTTGCATATGATAATTTTCTAGAACATTTGTCTGCCAATAACATTAGAAATTCCAATGCCTTTGGGGTTAATTCATCTAATTCTTTAGATTTAACTATTTCTTCAAGAAGATCCCTATTATTTAAGTAATTTCTTTTTCTTGCCATTTTGTAAATGTTTTATTTATTATTATATACAAAAAAAGCCGATAGTTTATTATTACTACCGGCTTTATTATTTTAGTAAAGAATATTAAATCTTAACATTCAGTTGACCTTTTGGGCAGATTGTAGATTTTCCACTTTTAGGATCAATACATTCTAAAGAATCATCATCTCCTAAAGAAGTATAATCTTCAGCACTTACCATAACTTCCTGGCCTCTTTTAAGACCATTTCCGTTTTTATTAATTTCAGCTTCAACAAAACCGTCGTTTAAATAATCGTTACGACTTTTTTTTTCTGTTACTGCTTCATCTTTCTTTTCATCTTCATCTTCATAATCTTCGCCGTCGTGTGTTTTAGACTTATCGCCTTTATTACCACCTAAGACAACTTTATCATATGCTTCATCTTTCTTTTCTTCATCTTCATAATCCTCATCACCTTTTTTGGTTTTAGACTTATCGCCTTTATTACCACCTAAAACAACTCTATCATAAGTTTCTTGTAAAGATTTTTCAAACTTAGAAATTTCTTCTTCTAAAAGATTCATTGCTTCTGTAAGTTCTTCAGTTTCGCCGAGTTTATTAATAGCTTCTTTTACCTTTGCTTTCTTTTCTTCTAAAAATGAAATCTTATCTGAAATATCAGATCTTGATTTTTCAACCTTAGCAACTTCATTATTTTCAGCAATTAGTTGTTCTGATAAAATTGGAGAAGCATCATAATTAATAAATTCTTTAACCAATTTAACTGTCTCTGTTGCAGATGATACAAATACCATTTCATTTACGTGCATTGCTGAATTAACTTTATTTACATAAATACCTTCATTTACATTAATCATAGTTAAACTAAGATTTTTGTATTCGTTTGATGTAATGTTAGTAAAATTATCCATTTCAGCAAGAAGATCTACAGATTCAAAGAATTTACATACTTTATCAATTTTCCATTGATTTCTATAACCGAAAAAGTTTAGAGCCATTAAAGATTCTTTTAATTCAATTATACTAGCATTTGTTAAATCATTACTTCCTAATTTAATAGTACCTTCAGTTAAATTGTATTCTAACGTTCTGTCATTACCTTCACCAAAAGTAACTAAAGTATTATTCATATTCTTAAACATACCTAAGCCTTCTAATATATCAAAGAATCTTGGATCTTTAACTTCAGCTTCAGTAATTGTTTTTCCGTCAAAGTTATAATTCTTTCCATGTAAGTGGAATGTTAATCCGTTTTCTGATTCTAAAACTGGTGAAAGAATAGTAGAAATAGTTCCACCTCCATTCGCAGTAGCTTTATTATCTTCAGCTTTCATTTCATTAAGAATGGCTTTACAATCCATTGACCATGGATTCTTAGCAGCTATAGTAGAAAATTTAGATTTAATAGTATCCGAAGACTCATTTAATAAACCTTCTAGGTCATTTACTAATCCTTCATACATTTTACCTTTTTGTGATTGTGTACGAGTGATAGCCTCAGTTACTCTGAATGACCATTTAGTATCTTCATAAGCTCCTGTAATATAAGATCTTAATTCTTTAATTGGATTTAACCAATCAGAAGAAGCTAATTTTGAATGAAGGGATTTTGCAATGTTAAACTTTAACATAGGGTTAACACTATTTTCTATCTCTTCACTGATAACTTCAGTTTCTTCGTTTTTAAATCTCATAGGGAATACCTTAAGAGATTCTTCTAAAATGTTGAGGGCATTCTTAGCAGAATAAGAAACTCTGGAGTTATCCGAATTCATTACCTTTAAAGCTTCGATGCTCTTCATAACATTTTCGTGCAGTTCAGCAATTGTAAATTTCATTTCGTTATGATTTTTTTGTTTATTATTATTTTCTGTAATTTCTGTTTGATTTCCTTTGAAGGCATTAATAGCACTCATTGCTAATTGTTGAGGAGTTCCCATACCTACAAGAATTGCAAGTACTTGTGAATCCGACATTGGTCCACTTTCAACTACTTTACCGTTTTTACCATCTAGTTTAGTTTTGCCACTCTGTGCAAATAAAACCCCAACAATATCAATTAATTGCTGTGGTGGCATATTAAGGTAAGGAGCATCAGTATTAATACCAAATTGACGGTCAATAGCACCATCTGCATAAACTTGAGTTTGTCCTTCTTTAATAACTTTTTCCATATTATAGAATTTGATTTGTTTTATATATTCTAAGAACTTAGAGTTAATTATCCTTCATCATTACTAGCATTACGATAAGTCTTACTAGCAGATGTTTCTGTCTGTGGTGGTGAAGAATCTATTTGTCTTTCATCAAACGGTCCACCGGCTTCTTTGCTCGTAGTACTATTAAATCCACTATTACTATCCATTGTTTTAATTGGTGCAACTTTTATATCATCGCTATTAAAATCGAACGTTTGAAATACCCCTCCAAAATAAATTCCCATATTGCCGTTGCTATCACATCTTAATTGGCCTACTCCACTTGAGCTAGGATTTGATTTTATAGCTTCCCTAGTAATAAAATCAATTTCAGGCAATAAAATACCACTTTCAAATACTGGCATAAATGATTTTAATTCCATATCAAAAGTAACTTGAAATTCCTTTTTATCATTAAGACCCCATTCAAATAATCTATCTTGTGAATAATCTTCTGGTACTGACATTGAAGCATTAACCCTGAACATGCCTAAATCTACATTAAATAACGTACCTTTATATAATTTACTCATAATAGAATCAGTAACTTTTAACATTTCTAAATTATTAGAACATATTATAGTTACACCAAATCCTATAGTTATAGGTAAAAAGTTGGTCATTAAAGAAAATGTTTTTAGAACACCATCCCATTCTCTTACAAACTCAGCTCTTGTAAATTTATTAGTTTGTTCATCTGCATTAATGGACATTGAATTCATCTGTATAATACCACGAGGTACAACTTCATAATCTCCAATTGCCTTTCCTGCTGCTTCAGCATCAAACATAAAATTATCTAAAAGAAATCTCTCATTACCAGAAATAGAATAAAAGAAAGGTACTTCAATTTTCTTTAAAGTATCTTCATCTATTTGATTATAATAATATACCTTTTTACTAAGCTCGGCTAACATGCCTACGGTTAGATACCGAAGTATGGTGTTATCTTTATTAAATTCTTGATTATATGCTGACATCTATTAGACTTTGTTTATATTCTATTTATCCAATAGATTCAATGTTAAATTCACTGAAGCCACCATCTTTAGTTATTTCAATCTTTTTATCAAAATACTCACTTGGTAAAACTGTATGATTGATAACAAAGGTATTAAGTCCTATATCTTGAATAGTGTTATGAAGTATATTAATTATGTGATGAACACCATCTGAATCAATAGAAGAAAATATTTCATCCAAGAATAAAATATTAAGAGATGGGAATCTAACTTTAATCATTTTCATTAATGCCATAATAATTACAAAATCAACCTTTTTCTTTTCACCAGTACTTAACGTCTTAGGGCTAATCTCTGTACCTAGATGATGTAATGAACAATAAAACTTTTCATTAAATCTAATACCAAAAGGTATGCCCATCTCCCGGCCCATTAAAAGAATATGATTATTAAACGAAGGGAGAATAGATCTTACTGCTAAGTTCTTAATTCCATTTTCACCCATAATATTTTCTAGGATAGTTAAATAATAATCCTCCCCTTCACTCTTTAACTTACCGGTTGATTTATCGTCTTTCCTAATTTTAAAATCTTTTACTAATTGCTTAAGATGGGAACCTGATTCAGATTCATCTTTATCAGCCATTTCAATTAACTTATCTTTAATGGCTTCCATCTGAGTTTCTAACTGCCCAACCTTAACATGTATCTTTCTACCTTTTTGCCTAAGATCAGTTAATTCAGCTTCTGCTTTTTCTGCATCGTCCTTTATTTGATTCCATTCAATAAATAATAAATCTAAAGAATCTTGTTTTTCCTTTTTAATATCTAAATGAAAATCAGAATTAAGAGGGGCAGTACATGTAGGGCATGCATTGTTTTCATATAGCTTAAGTTCTTTCTTAACTGTATTAATCTTAGAATTTAATGTTGACTTTTTATTATTTTGCTTTCTTGAATTTTCATCTAATTTTTCTAGATTGATTTTTGTAGCAGAAGTAAGATCTTTTAATTTTTTTCTATTTTCATTTAACTGTAACAATTTTTCTTTAAGAATTTTAATCTTTTCAGCATCTTTGTTTTTACTAACTTTTTCAAAATGCTTTATCTTATCAATTACAGATTCTATAGATTCATTAAGGGTTCTTATTTCATCATCATACGTTCTTATCTCTTCAATAATAGATCTCCGCTTTTCTTTAACAGCTTCAGCCATTTCATTAATAATAGAAAATCCAAATATTTTATCAATAATCCTTTTCTTATCATAAGGTGACATTGTAATAAAAGACTTAAAATCATTTACAGATAAAATAATTACATTCTTAAAAACATGATAAGGGATTTCATAAATTTCTGTTTCTAAAAAATCTTGCAAGTTTACTTTACCTGCAACATCATATTCAGATCCATTAATCTTTACATTAAATATACCAGGATTAATTCCTCTTTCTATCTCAACGGTATTATTTTTAGATTCTAAATGTATCTTACCCCAAAGAGCGCCATTTACCCTGTTAGGTAAGTCCTTTAAAGTGGATCCTTCCACCTTACCATAGCATAAATAAGTTATAACTTTTGCAAGAGTACTTTTACCAGCACCGTTTCCACCAAGAACTAAATAAAGATCACTTTTATCTTTATCAAATTCTATTACCTGTGTTCGGTTACCATAGCTTGCAAAGTTTTTAAATTCTACCTTTTTAATCTTCATAGTTAGGTGATAATGTTCTTTTATATAAATCCTGTACTGATGTTTTTAATCTTTCTTTTAAATCATCTTCATATTCTAAAGAATTAATATACTCGGCTGCTATATTCATTAAATTAAGTTCTCCGTTAAAATCAGAAAGTTCCCCATCTTCTCTATCATACGGATTTTCTTCATCATATATTCTAGGTTCTAATTTTCTGGCAACACCATCTAAATAATCCATAAACATATTAATGTTATATTTACCTAGTACATTTGATGGTATAAAAACATCCACAAAATTATCCTTTATTTCTTTCTTTATATCATCCATACGCATCTCCAAGATATCATTAATATAATACCTTATAAATTCTGGACTCCTCTTATTCATAAAGAATTCATGCTTACCAGTATCTAAATCCAATACATAGATACCTTTTTGATTGCCTCTATCAGATCTTGTCATTTGGTAAGGGTTACCTACAAGCACAAAGTTTTGTTTATCTTGTCTATAATGAATATGTCCAGAGTAAACTCTTTTAAATCTTTTAAATATACCTACATCATTACCACCTTCATGTAAATGTTTTGTACTAGGAGAAGTTTGTACACCTCTTGTTTCAGTATGACAAAACATATAATCAATATTTTCTTTAATAGAATCTAAAGTTTCTTTTTCATGTGCGTGGTCTCTACGCCACGGCATAAGTAAACATTTAGTATTCCCATACTTTAAAATCTTAGGTTGCTTATGAACAGTAACATTAGGTAAATATTTTAAACAATCTACAGATGCTATATCATTGGAGTTCTTTCTCATAATATCATGATTGCCAACTATGATATGTATATCTGGAAATATTTTACCGAGTTCTTCAAATACTCTTATCGCTAAATCCTGTGCAGCTAAATTAACGCTCTGACGATTATCAAACACATCTCCTAAATGATAAAGAACATCACCTTCTTTATATTCCTTTTTAACTAAAGGTATAAAAAATTCAAAAAAGTAATCCTCAATAATGCTTAACCATAATACAGAATTTGACCTGCAGCCTAAATGCGAATCACTTACCATCCAAACTTTTGCCATATTAAAATAATTTTCTGATTTTTCTTTTTTCTAGGATATTATATTTGTCATCTAATTCTTTAATAAGTTCATCCTTAAATTTATTAGAAAGTGAGTTATAAAATTTATTAGGGAATACATCAAAGTAATCTGATATGACACTAAATAAATCTACTCTTGTATATCCATCACCTAAATGTTCAATAATATGAGAATATACTCGATTAATTTGTACCTTATTTAATTTTTTAATAACACCTTCTGGTGTTGCTTCATTTAAATGCTCGTATTCACTACCTTTTATAATCTTATCAATTTTCTTTATTAATAATTCATAATGCATCCTATCATCCGGATCCATACTATCACCATAAGTAGCAGCAACAGTGAAGTTTACTTTGTTTTCGGTTACATCTTGATCACCGTATGTATTATTAAAGATTTTATCTTTATCTGCTAATTTAGGTGGAATAGGTTTTCCATTCTCATCTAATTTAGGCTTTTTCTTTTTACCCCACATATATTTTTATTTAATTTATATCATCTGTTTCTGTTAACCTCATGTGATCATAATCTATATTGAATCTACAACGAGTTCCTTTACCTTGCCCATCTCTAATTTTTAAAACCTTTAACCAATATTCTCTATTTGCATGCATCATAGAATCCTGTATCAAAGCATACATTACATCAGCAGTATGCGCAAGACCTGCAGATTCTGCTATATTTTCCATTCTTACTTCTGTTGCATCCCATGCGCCACGATTAATTTGAGTTGCTGATATAACTAACATATCTCTCTTAACCGCTAATGCTCTAAGATCTTCTGCAATTTGTTTAATCTTCATATAAGTATTTTCAGTATTAGGATTTCTATAATTTGCAAGAATGTTAATATAATCTACAACTAATACATTTACTTTATGATCTTGTGCTTCCTCTAAATCTTTTAGGTATGCTTCTATATCTAAAACAGTACCTTGTGATGTTGGCATTTCTTTTACAAAAAGTTTACCTGGTGGTAATAAACCTCGAGATATTTTTTCTAAACGCCTTTTCATATAATCTCTATTACCAGTTTTTTCATCATACTGTGGCATCGGAATACTTAGTAGATTAGAACCTATTCTTTTTAATACTTTTTGTGCTGACATTTCAGCAGTAATAAAAACTACGTTATGACCCATCCTAACAAAATTTGCAGCATCATTTGCTAACCATATAGATTTACCGATATTTTGTTCTCCTGCATAAACAATTAATGATTTTGTATCATACCCACCACCTGATACATTATCTACGAAAGTCCAACCTGTCTCTATTTTCTTTGATGTTCTCTGAACATGATCTTCTGGTTTAAAAAAGTCTAATCCAATATCAGTATCAAAGTTTAATGATCCTTCTGTTGAAATCATACCAATTGCACGAGTTACTACATCTTCAACATTCTCTGGAGATACATCTTGAGTTTTTACATATTCAATTGTTCTTACTAACTGCTTATCAAAATGTTTCCATTTAACCCAGGACTCTCCAGTTCTTTTTAACCAATCTTGATCATATTCATTAATATTAATATCATAAATACTGGATACTATGCTATCGGGAATTTCATTAGGGTCATCTTTAATAAGAGCCTTCATTTGTTCTCTTGATGGACTTTCACCAAAATCAGTATAAAACTTTTTTGATAATTTTGCTATATGATCTAAATCATTGTTGGAAAAGAAACCAGGACCAGTACTTTTTAGATAGTGGGGCTTTTTAAGAAAGTAATTAAAAAATATTTTTTCGTGATCTGTACTGGAGTTCATCTTTGTTTATTTTTATATAGCAAAAACTATATTTAGTTTAATCTTACTTGAGGGTAGATAAATTAGGCTTTTCTATCATATAATCTTTTGCAAATAATACATGCTTATTAATATCAATTTTTATATTTTCATTTAAGGAATTAATATAATCTTTATGTATCCACCAATCTTCATACGGGCTGTCATCATCTGGTGATATATTTGCAACAATTAAAACATAGCCCTTATCAGTTAAAAACTTTCTAGATAAATCTCGGTATTCACTAGTCTCTATGTACCAATCATGTTCATATGTTATTACACCAAAAGTAATTTTATCAAAAGGCATTAATTCCAGTAGATTATAAGTATTAACCGCAGGGTCAATATCTAATTGTAAATAATCAATATGATTATCTTTAGATATTTTTTTACATTCAGCATAATAATTAAACTCAAACGCGTTAATGTTAATAATATTATCATTAGGTCTAACTGCCTTCCAGTCGTTACATAATTCTTCATCCCACTCTAATGATATTCCTGACCAACCAAATTCTGATAAAAGAGCGGTGTTATTTCCGTAAAATGGAGCACCTGCACCTATTTCTAAAAATGTTCCATTTCTTTTGCCATTATGAGCAGCCAAAACAAATAAATCCTGATAACACTGTGAATAATTTTTATTCACCTCCTTTAAGGCATTAAACTTAAATTTAAAATTTTCATAATCTTTTTGAGTAAAAGGTAAAGGTTCGTGCCATGTAGCGGTTGGGTTTAAATATATCATTCGTACGGATTTTTTATTACCTCATATGTAGTATAAGCAGAATTAGATAATGATACTTTAATTATCTTATCGTTTCTAAGTTGCATAATTATTGAATTAGCCTTTTTATCATCCAAGCTGTATTTTTTCTTTAATGATACATTAGTAAATTTAATTTCTTTTGCAACCTTTCCGCAATAATCTCGTATTAGTTCATATATAATGTCTTCACTATCTGGGTAATCTGAAAGAGAAGTATGATTTCCTAATACGTGCTTTACTTTAAGTTTTGCAGTATTAAGATTTTTCGGTAACATCGGCTTCTAGCATTTCGGTTAAATTCTCAACATCAAGTTCTTCACCATATTTAAATTTAGCGGCAACGATTGGCTCTAATGCTTTTAATACAGCATCGGTCATTACTTGTGGTGTAAATAATTGATTAAGGTCAACAGAATCATTCAAATGTTTAACACAAATCTTACGTGCAGTTGCTGCAGGTTGAAAATACCATGTAACTTCTTTTTTATCTTTTGTAAAAGAATGCTCTCTACACTCAGCCTTACCTATGTCAGTTAATTTCTTAAATGCATTTTCATTTATAAACCTTCCTCTTTCAACTCCACATGTATCCCAACTAATATATTCTTCTAATCCAATATAAGGATTCATACCTTTGTTAAAAGATATATGGAATTTAATATTTGTTGGTTTTGCAAATCTATTCTTATTTGGTTTAGCAGTAACAATAATACCGGTTTGTTCTATACCTTCTTTAAGTTTTGCTTTACCTAAAAATAAAATAATAGAAGCAGCATATTCAGGACCGGTACCACCACCACCTACTTGCCTAGAAAATAAATCTTGAGTTTGATAAGTATGATTTGTAAATAAGAAAGGTATTTTACATATACCAAATTGCGTCATAATAATTCGGAATGTAGATTTTAGTAATTTAGCTCTTGTCATATCAGCTTTACTACTTCCGGTTTTAGCATCATCAATTTCTTTTTGAGTTGCCAAGTTACCTGCAGAATCCAGCACTACCATAATTTTAGGTAGAGCAATACCTTTTGCCTTTTGTTCGACTAATACATCAGTAATTGCAGTTACTGAAGTTCTAAATTCTTGAACTGTATTACATGGTTCGTAACGGAATTTTTTAGGATCAATACCGAACTTCTCTACTAATGTTTTATCTACAGCATTTTCAGAATCATAAAATACGATACTATAACCTTGTGCTTGGGCTTGTTTAATTGCATTTAAAATAAGATAAGTTTTACCAGTACCAGAAGGCCCGGCCAATGCAACTGCTCTATTATTAGGATAACCTCCAAAAAGAGATCCTGTTAAACATGCGTTAAGATGCCAATTTCCAGTTGGTATATAATGATCTATTTCTGAAATAGTTGATTTATCTAATGTCTCTCCGTATGTGGAGTGTTTTGACATTTCTTTGTTTAAATCTGCGAATGAGAATTCTTTTGCCATAGTTGTTTTATTTTATTATTATATAGAAAAATTATGATTTGTTTACTAACTTATATTTTTCAACTTCCCCTTTAATCCAATTATGAAGGTCTGGTGGATAAGAAGATTTATCATCAATAGATAGATAATGTTTAAGCTGATTTAATTTGTCTTCTGTTTTAGTATAAGCATTACCACCAAATAAATTTTTCTGGATTTCAAAGTGTTTTTTATATCCTATAGGCCCTTGGTTAATACCTATTTGCCTAGGTTCAACTGTACTATTTCTTAAACCTATATCAGACCATAAATAAGCTTCTTGCCAATTACCTCTCCATGAATGATAATTTGAAATTGCTTGGTAGCCTTCTGGTCTATCTGGATTATGATCTATTAATTGATACCACATCTTTAATTCACAAATCGGTCTACTTTGCCTATTTGCCATAGATCTACATACCATGAAATGCGAGTCGTATTCTAATATAGGATCATTAGTAAATTCAGCAGACCTTAAATAAAAACTTAAGGCTGATGCCCAATGCCCAGCTTTAAAATATTCATCTGCTAAATTAAATGCATTAATTGAATTATAAGGGTCATTTATAAAATTGTATAAATTTTTATTCTTTTTATTAGATTCATCATATATCTTTTTTGGCTTAAGTTTTTTCTTTGACATACCTGTAATATTTTCAAACACTGCTGTCGGTAATTTTAATAGATATGAAGTACTATCCTGAAAACCAAATGGAATTAAAAAATCTTTGCCATCAAAGCCTAAACCGCACGTAAATTCAACTCGGGCTGTCATAAAATCAAAAGTGTCACTGGTATATTTAATATTCCAATCCTTATCCCATACAATAAATCTATGATAGTAAATAGAATCTTTTTCATTTTCTACATTAAACCATAAATCAACTTCATGTATTATACCAACCCAGTAATCTTTGTATTTAATAATATTGGATGATCCTCTTGGGTCTCTTATTATATTCTTTAAATGAGGCTGTTCTACTAGATGTACTATTTCTGATGTACCTTTTTCAGGATTAACTTTTACTACTTCAGTTGGTAATGTCCATTTAATATAATGATTAGGCATATCATTAATTGGCATCCAATTCTTTTCACAATAAGAACCTCC
>Ga0209535_1000082_pt1 | contig 55865 bp, 70 predicted proteins | sample LinPmetageLP28_FD_184041 | JGI IMG/M metagenome (GOLD analysis project Ga0209535, IMG submission 184041) | Marine viral communities from the Pacific Ocean - LP-28 (SPAdes) (version 2) | ecosystem: Environmental > Aquatic > Marine > Oceanic | place: Pacific Ocean | collected 2009-08-22 | reverse complement strand
GAGTGCTGAAAATGGAGAACAAGATTTTACTTATAAATTTGGTGATCCTTTTGTGCCATATGAAAATACTCAAGCTTTTGAAGACGTAGTTATAGGTTGGTTAACTGAATCTTTAGATGTAACCGAAATGGAAGCAACTATTTCTGCTGACATACAAAGTCAAAAATTTCCAGAAAATGAAGAGTTGTATTTTACGTGGCAAGATTCCATTTAGGCAAAAATAAAATTAGTATATTTGTATAAATAAATTATAAATTAAATTTAATATCATGAGTAAAAAAGAAGAATCAAAAAAATTAAACAAAGCAGAGCTTGAGAACGTTCAAGGACTTAATCAAAAGTTTATGAATCTTAAACTTGCTTTAGGTGAAACCGTACTTCAACAATCAAAAATTTTAACTGATGTGAAATTAGTTCAAGATGAATTTAAATTAGTTGAAGTTGAATTAACTAAATCTTACGGGGAAAATGCAGTAATTAATCTTCAGACTGGAGAGGTTACAGAACCTTCGGAAGAAGAAAAAAAGGAAGAATAAAGTAATGGCAAAAATTAGCAACACATCAGCATACCCAAACATAAGCTCTCTTGATAATGCAGATTATTTAATATTGACTGATGCAGAAAATCAGTTGAAAACAAAAACTTGCACTATTGAACAATTACAAGTTGCGTTTGGTATTGACACGTTGATTGCTAATGTTGTTATAAATCCAGCTACTCTACAGGCTTTAGGAACATCATCAAAACAATTAATTCCAGCTCCAGGAGCAGGTAAAGTTATTGATATTATTTCTACTATGGCTTATTTAGAAGCAGGAGTGTCTCAATATAATTTTGGAGCTGTTTTGTCTTTAAAGCAAGGAGCTTATACTTGGGGAACTATAGCTAACACGTTTGTTAATAAAGCTGCAAGTGGTTCGTACAAATATTTACCACAATATGGACATGAAGCTCCAGCTAATACTGCTATAGTTTTAGATACTGCGTCTAATCCAAGTCAAGGAGATGGTACTTTATACTTAAATATATATTATAGAGTTCTTACACAAGACTCTTCATTTTAATCTAATAGATTGGACATAAGGAAAATATCTATAGGAGCTGATTATAAAAGTGGTGCTATGCATTACATTGTAGGACAAGAAGTCTTAGGTGGTAAATATGCAATACATTTGATTCAGTTTGATTCTAAAACGGAATGTTATAGAATATGGATACAACAAGGGTTAGAAATTCTACTATGGAAAGAATTTAGACTTACACTTCCAATTTCTTTAGAGTATAATATAAACTTTTAATGCAATCGCCTTATTCATTTATTGTCACTCCTTTAAACAATAAAAGGTATGACAACACAACCAATATAGGAGGTATTGAATTTATCACCAGTACCTCCGAAGAAAATCATAAAGCATCTAATAGATTTGCTGAAGTTGTAGCTCTTCCTATCAACTATAAAGGAGAGGTTCAAGTTGGCGATACTTTAGTTGTGCACCATAACGTATTTAAGTTTTATAATGATATGTATGGAAGGAGAAAAAGTGGAAAAAGTTTTTTAAAAGAAAATTTGTTTTTAATTGATCCTGATCAATTTTATCTTTATAAAAATAATGGTGTTTGGAAAGGTTATGATAAATATTGTTTTATAAAACCAATTACAAAAAAAGATAGTTTTATAAGTAAAGGTGGAAGCGTAGAACCTTTAATGGGAAAGATAAAATATATTAATAGTGAATTAGAAGATTTAGGTTTAAATATAGACGATGTGGTATCGTTTCAACCTGAATCGGAATATGAGTTTGTTATTGAAGGTGAAGTTCTTTATAGAATGTATACTAATAATATTACTATGGTATTATGACAACAGAAGATTTAAAAAAAGAAATAATAAATGCTGGTCATAGAGCTGTACAACAATTAATTAAAGTTGCAAAAGAAGACATTATTAAATATGAAAAAGATGATGAACTTGCGGCAGACAGATTAAAAAATGCAGCAGCAACCAAAAAATTATGTATAATGGATGCTTTCGAAATAATAAAAAAAATAGAAGACGAAAAACAATTATTAGAAGGAGGCACAATTAATAAAAACCAAACCCCAAAAGGATTTGCAGAATCAAGATCAAAATAGCTTATATAGAATAAATAAAATAACTATTCCGAAATCGGTCTTGCTAAAAAAAAACAAAGCAAAGACATGGAAACCTGGCTACGATGAAAAGTATGACATTGTAGTAATATCACAAAATGGCACTATAGGAGACATTTACACTGTCAACAATTTAAATATAGCCACACCCCTTACACCTAAATTATCGTCTAAACACAAGCCTTCAAATCAATTCTGGAAAGCTTTAGATTATCCTAAAGAATTAAAAAGGATACAAACTATATTTCAATGGCATGAAACACCACCAACGTTTAAAAACCAGTGGGTAGACTACATTGAAGAAGAGTTCAACCGAAGAGAGAATGGACATTGGTTTATGAATAATGGTAAACCAACTTACATTACTGGAACACACTATATGTATTTACAGTGGACTAAAATAGATGTTGGTCATCCTGATTTTAGAGAAGCCAATCGTATTTTTTTTATGTACTGGGAAGCTTGTAAGATTGACAAAAGATGTTTCGGAATGTGTTACTTAAAAATAAGACGTTCAGGTTTTTCTTTTATGAGTTCGGCTGAAGGTGTTAACAAGGCTACTATAACTAAAGATGCACGAGTTGGTATATTATCTAAAACAGGTTCTGATGCTAAAAAAATGTTTACAGACAAGGTTGTGCCTATCTCAAACAATTATCCTTTCTTTTTTAAACCTATACAAGACGGAATGGATAAGCCAAAAACAGAGTTAGCATTTCGTGTGCCAGCTTCAAAGATTACAAAAAAAAATATGTTTGATATTGGTGATGAAGAGTTAGAAGGATTAGATACTACTATTGATTGGAAAAATACTTCTGACAATAGTTATGATGGTGAAAAACTTCAATTATTATTACACGATGAAAGTGGTAAATGGGAGCGTCCAGAAAACATTTTAAATAACTGGAGGGTAACTAAAACATGCTTGAGATTAGGAAGTAAAATTATAGGAAAATGTATGATGGGTTCTACTTCAAATGCATTAGATAAAGGTGGTAATAATTTTAAAGAATTATATAACGATTCTGATCCAAGAAAACGAAATCAAAACGGTCAAACTAAAAGTGGGTTATATTCACTTTTCGTACCTATGGAATGGAACATGGAAGGTTTTATTGATAGGTTTGGTATGCCAGTATTACGAGGAACTAACATTAATATAATTGGAATAGATGATGAAGTAATAAATATAGGAGCTATAGATTATTGGGAAAATGAAGTAGAATCATTAGCACAAGATCCTGATGCTTTGAATGAGTATTACAGACAATTTCCACGCTCAGAGTCACATGCATTTAGAGATGAAAGTAAACAGTCTTTATTTAATTTAACCAAAATATATCAACAAATAGATTACAATGATTCTTTAATTATTAAACAACATGTATCTCAAGGATCATTCAGTTGGAAGGATGGAGTTAAAGACACCAAAGTAGTGTGGAATCCAAATCCTCGTGGCAGGTTTTTTGTATCACATATACCAGAATTTAATTTACAAAATAATGTAATAGTAAAAAATGGAAAAAAGTATCCAGGTAATGAACACTTAGGTGCGTTTGGTTGTGATTCTTATGACATTTCTGGAGTAGTAGTAGGAAGTGGTTCTAATGGAGCATTACATGGATTGTCTAAATTTAATATGGACAACTTTCCGTCAAATGAATTTTTTTTAGAATATATAGCCAGACCTCAAACCGCAGAAATATTTTTTGAAGAAGTTTTGATGGCGTGTGTTTTCTTTGGAATGCCTATATTAGTAGAAAATAACAAACCACGATTATTATATCACTTCAAAAATAGAGGATATAGAGGTTATAGTATGAATAGACCAGATAAAACTTTTGTAAAATTATCTAAGACGGAAAAAGAATTAGGCGGCATACCTAATTCATCTGAGGATGTGAAACAAGCTCACGCATCAGCTATTGAATCATACATAGAAAAACATGTAGGTTTAGATATGGACGGTACGTATAGACAAAAAGATGATATGGGACAATTACCATTTCAAAGAACTTTAGAGGATTGGGCTAAATTTGACATATCTAATCGAACTAAGTTTGATGCAGCAATAAGTTCTGGTTTAGCTATCATGGCCACTCAGAAACACCTGTATACTCCGACTAAAGAAAAATCAAAAATAAGCATTAACTTTGCGAGATATAACAATAAGAACTCACTTAGCCAACTACTTAATAGATGAAGCAAGTAAATATAAACATAAAAACTGCTGCATTTCCAGATCAATTTGTTTCAGATTCTACAAAAGATACAAAAGAATTTGGTCTGCAAGTAGGACAAGCCATACAATACGAATGGTTCAGAAAAGATGGTGGCTCGTGTAGATTTTACAATCAATGGGCAGACTTTAATAAATTAAGGTTATATGCTCGTGGTGAGCAATCTATTGCAAAATACAAAAACGAACTTGCTGTTGATGGTGATTTAAGTTATTTAAATTTAGATTGGACGCCTGTTCCTATTATACCCAAATTTGTAGACATAGTTGTAAATGGTATGTCTGACAGATTATTCAAAGTTAAAGCATACGCACAAGACGTAATGTCTGCGGAAAAAAGGAATCAATTCCAAGAAATGGTTGAGGCTGATATGATAGCTAAACCTATTCTACAACAAATGAATCAAGACTTTGGTATTGATACATTTATGATACCTGAAGAACAACTTCCTGAAACAGGAGATGAATTGGAGTTGTTTATGAATATGAAATATAAACCTGCAGTTGAAATAGCAGAAGAAGAAGCTATAAATACTTTATTAGCTGAAAATCATTATCAAGATACCCGTAAACGTGTAGATTATGATATTACTACAATTGGAGTTGGTATAGCAAAACATATGTTTTTACCAGGACAAGGAGTTACTATTGATTATGTAGATCCTGCAAATGTTGTATATAGCTATACTGAAGATCCTCATTTTAAAGATTGTTTTTACTGGGGTGAAATTAAAACAGTTCCAATCACCGAACTTATTAAAATTGATCCTGATTTAACTGTAGAAGATTTAGAAGAGATTTCTAAATATAGTCAATCATGGTACGATTATTATAATGGAGCACAGTTTTATCAAAACAGTATGTTCCATAGGGATACAGCTACTTTGTTATATTTCAATTATAAGTCATCACATTCTTTTGTTTATAAAAAGAAGACTATGCCAGATGGTAGTTTTAAAACTGTAGAGAAGGATGATCAATTCAATCCTCCTCAACAAATGCAAGAAGAAGGAAACTTTGAAAAAATAGAAAAAAGAATAGATGTCTGGTACGATGGTATAATGGTAATGGGCACTAATATTATATTACAATGGAAAATGGCAGAGAACATGGTTAGACCAAAATCTGCAAGTCAATATGCTATGCCTAATTATGTAGCATGTGCACCACGTAATTATAAAGGAATGTTTGAATCTTTAACAAGACGAATGATTCCTTTTGCTGATTTAATACAAATGACGCATTTAAAGATACAGCAAGTTGTAGCTCGTGTTGTTCCAGACGGTGTATTTATTGATGCTGATGGATTAAATGAAGTTGATTTAGGAACTGGTAATGCATACAATCCTGAAGACGCACTACGTTTATATTTTCAAACAGGTAGTGTAGTTGGTAGAAGTTTTACTCAAGATGGTGAGTATAATAATGCAAGAGTTCCCATAACACAATTAACATCAAACAGTGGAGCTTCAAAACTTCAAATGTTGATTGGTAACTATAATCATTATTTAGATATGATTAGGCAAGTTACTGGATTGAATGAAGCACGTGACGGTTCAAAACCAGATCCTTATTCATTAGTAGGTGTTCAAAAGTTAGCTGCTTTAAATTCAAACGTAGCAACACGCCATATATTAGACGCAAGTTTATATATAGCCAGAACAATGTCTGAGTGTTTAGCTATAAGAACAGCAGATATTTTAGAGTATGCAGACTTTAAAGATGAGTTTGCTATGCAAATTGGTAAATACAATTTAAAAATATTAGAAGATATAAAGTCTTTGTATATGTATGATTTTGGAATATTTATAGAAATGTCTCCAGACGAAGAAGAAAAGCAAATGCTTGAACAAAATATTCAAATGGCTTTATCACAACAAGATATAAGTTTAGAAGATGCGATAGATATTAGAGAGGTCAATAATTTAAAAATGGCAAACCAACTCTTAAAACTAAAACGTAAAAAGAAACAAGAAGCAGAGCAACAAGCTCAAATGCAGGCACAACAAATGCAGGCACAACAACAAATGGAGGCTCAACAAGCTGCAGCTCAAATGGCAATGCAAAAAACTCAACAAGAGTTACAAGGCAAGATGCAATTAAAACAAACTGAAATTCAATTCGAAATTGAGAAACTTAAAACTGAAGCACAATTAAAAGCTCAATTGATGGCTGAAGAATTTAATTATCAAATGCAATTAAAAGGCATTGAGGAAGATGGTTTACAGAAAAGAGAAAACGAAAGAGAAAAATCAAAAGACAATAGAATAAGTCAACAATCCACACAAACATCAAAAATGATTGAGCAAAAGAAAAGAGATTTGCCAGCAATTAATTTTGAATCTAATGAAGATAGTTTAGATGGTTTTGACTTAGCAGAATTTAATCCAAGATAATACAATATTGGACTAAAAATTATATTAAAATAAGTATTAACTTTGTATAAAATTAAATCAAATGGAAATTAAAGTAAAAGCTGTCGAAGGCTACGACAATAAATCTAAAGCAGAGGTAGAACAAGAACTATTGAACAAACATGAAGAGTTGTTAGAAAATAATGATTCTGATGTTGTAAAAGTAGATACATCTGAATTAGAGCCAAAAGAAACAAGTAATGAAACAAATAATGTTTCAAATGAAAATACAACTCCCTCATCAGAGTTAAATGATGAAGACGTTCTTTCTTTTATTAAAAAGAGATATGATAAAGAAATAAATTCAGTTGATGAATTGTTTGCGGAAAAAGAGGCAAACCCTGATTTACCTGAAGATGTTTCAGCGTATTTTAAGTACAAACAAGAAACTGGTCGTGGCATTGAAGATTTCTACAAATTGCAGAAAGATTATGATGACATGGACGAGGATGGTGTACTGACTAATTATTATCAAAACATTGAAGATGGTTTAGATAGCGAAGACATTGCGGATATTATCGAAGATAAATTTTCCTACGATGAAGAGTTAGATGAACCTAAAGATGTTAAGAAAATTAAATTAGCTAAAAAACGTGAACTTGCGAAAGCACGTAAGTTTTTAAATGAACAAAAAGATAAATATAAAATTCCTCTTGAGTCAAGTGGGGGTGGATTATCTGACGATCAAGAAAAAAATCTTAATGCTTATAAAAGTTATATAGAAGAATCTCAAACTGTTAAAGAGGCAAATAAAAAAAGGTATGAGCATTTCCAAACGCAAACCAGTAATGTGTTTAATACTGATTTCAAAGGTTTTGATTTCAATATTAGTGAGGATTTAAATCTTACTTTTAAGCCAGGTACTAACGATGAATTACGTAACAAACAATCAGACGTTAATAATTTTTTAAATAATTTTATTGATTCAGATAGTGGTTTAGTTAATGATGCTGTTGGATATCATAAAGCTTTAGCTGTTGCAATGAACCCTGAAAAGTTCGCAAGATATTTTTATGAACAAGGTGTTGCTAATACCGTAGATAATGTAACTAAAAAATCAAAAAACATTAATATGGATGTTAGAAAAGCACCACAAACGTTTAGTAAAGATGGTCTAAAAATTAAAACAGTACAAAGCAAATCAGATAGTAGTGGAAGAGGACTCAAAATTAGAAGTATTAAAAAAAACAATTAAAAATTAAAAAGTAAAAATTATGGCAGTAAATGTAACCCCTGGTTTTGATTTGCAACCAAGTAGCCAACAAGTACCGTTGTCTACAAATTATATTACAGACTTTAATTTCTTGAATCAGTATTTACCTGATACATATGAAAAAGAGTTTGAAAGATATGGCAATCGCACAATCGCTTCTTTCCTAAGAATGGTAGGAGCAGAAATGCCTTCTAACTCTGACCTTATCAAATGGGCAGAACAAGGAAGACTACACACAAAATATCAAGGATGTACTTCGGGTGCTGCGGCAGGTGCTGCATCCAGAAATATAGTATGGACTATTCCTAACAACATTTCTAACTTTAACCCAGCATTAGCTGGAACGCAAAATACTGCGTCATTAAGAGTTGGGCAAACAGTTATGATTAGTGACAACACACCTGGATCAAACTTACAAAACAAAGGTATTGTAACGGCAGGACCAAGTGATGCTGGAGCTGGAACTGGTGTAAACCAAGTTCAAATAGCTTACTATGAAGCAACAGGACAAGCAGTAGGTGCTGGTGTTGCGTGTGATATTTTTGTTTATGGTTCTGAATTTAACAAAGGAACTAACGGAATGGTAGGATCATTAGAAGCTGATGACTATATCTTCGATAACAAACCAATCATCATCAAAGACAAGTATTCTGTTTCTGGTTCTGATATGGCACAAATCGGATGGATTGAAGTTACAACTGAAAATGGTGCTTCTGGATACTTATGGTATTTAAAGTCTGAGCATGAAACAAGATTAAGATTTGAAGATTATCTTGAGACTGCAATGATTGAAGCAGTACCTGCAGATGCAGCATCTGGAGCTGGTGATTTCTTACAAGGAGTTGCAGCTGGTAACTCAGCAGCAAACTTAAATGGTTCTGATGGTATTTTCTACGTTGTTGGACAAAGAGGAAATGTTTGGGGTGGAGGAAACCCACAAGTATTATCTCAGTTTGACAACATCATTCAAAGACTTGACAAGCAAGGTTCTATTGAAGAAAATGTAATTTTCGTAAATAGAGAATTCTCATTTGATATTGACGATATGTTAGCAGCACAAAACTCTTACGGAGCAGGTGGTACTTCATATGGTTTATTTGACAATGATGAAGAAATGGCTTTAAATCTTGGATTCACAGGATTCAGAAGAGGTTATGACTTCTACAAGTCTGATTGGAAATACTTAAACGATCCTACTATGAGAGGTGATGTTGTTGGTGGAGCAGTAAATGGACTTTTAGTTCCTGCTGGTTCAACTACAGTATATGACCAAATCTTAGGTAAGAACGCTAAAAGACCATTCTTACATGTTAGATATAGAGCTTCTGAAACTGAAGACAGACGTTACAAAACTTGGATCACTGGTTCTGCTGGTGGAGCAAGAACTTCTGACTTAGATGCAATGGAAGTAAACTTCTTGAGTGAAAGAGCTGTATGTACTTTAGGTGCAAACAATTTCTTCTTATTCCAGAATTAATAGTAGTTATGTAATCTTTACCCTCGTCTTAATGACGGGGGTAATTATTACTTTAATAAATTTTAAATTAAATTAAATCATATTACAATGAAAAACACAAATAAATTTGTAGATAAATTCTACAGACTAAAAAGAGATTCTGCACCATTATCATTTATGTTAGCATCTCGAAACTCACGAAGATTCCCACTATTACATTTTGATGAAACTGAAGGTGTAAACAAACCTTTACGTTATGCACGAAACCAAAGATCCCCATTTGAAGAGGAGCAAGATGGCAATGCCATTTTAGAACCTATTGTTTTTGAGGACGGTGTTTTATTTGTGCCTAAACAAAATCAAGTGTTACAAAAATTTTTACACTTACATCCACAAAATGGTAGCATATTTGAAGAAGTTGATTCAGCAAGAGATGCAGCAGATGAATTAGAAATAGTTGAGTTAGAATTAGAAGCACAAATAGTTGCCAAAAATTTAAACTTAGAAAAACTGTTATCAGTCTCACGTATACTTTTAGGAACAGGAGTAGACAAGATGTCGACAACTGAAATAAAAAGAGATATATTACTGTATGCAAAACAAGAACCTCAAGATTTTATTGAGACTTTAAATGATCCTATGTTAGAATTGCAAGACACAGTGTATAAGTTTTTTGATGCTGGATATTTAGCATTTAGAAACAATCAACGTGATGTATATTTTAACTTACCAAAAAATAAAAAGAAAATGTTGACAGTTCCGTTTGGTGAAGACGCAAATTTTATTGTGGCTTCTTACTTCCAATCTGAAGATGGTCTTGAAACTTTTAAAGGTTTATCAAAACGCTTGAAGGATAAAGATAATTAGTCGTATATTTGTAGTGAGAATAATCTCATATAACATTTATTTTTTTTTATAACGATGGAAAAATTTTTAAAAATCAGTCTAAGTGACGCTTATCACTTAATTCCAATTAAGAACATTCTTGGAGTAGAAGTAGGAGCAAACAGTAAAGTTAAAATTCTTTATAATGTAGTTGGTCACACAGCGACAGGAGCTTCTGAAGTCTTAGGATTTGAGATTACAGCTTCAACAGCAAGTGACGCCGCTAAAACTAAAGAGCAGTTAAACAGTATTGTAGATGCTATTGAAACAGCATTACAAACAAGTTGGGTAAAACCATACTTTGTTCTTGAGCCTAAATACGTTATTACTGGCGTAGCTCAAATAGAAGTAGAGTACTCTGCGTAAGCAAAACTAACTAACTATAATTAGAGAGGCTACAAATAAAAGTAGCCTCTTTTTTTTTGTTATCTTTGTAAAAACAATTTATTATGCCTATAAACGATGTACGAAATACTGTTTTAGCAATAGCTAATAAAAACAATTACGGTTACATATCACCTCAAGATTTTAATCTTTATGCACAACAGGCCCAAATGGATGTTTATGAAGATTATTTTTATCAATATAACAATTGGATTAATAGAGAAAACTCAAGAACATCAGGGACTGGATATGCTAATATTGTAAAAAGTTTAGAAGAAGTTATTGATAGTTTTTCTGCTGAAGCTTTTTTAAGTCAATTGCCTGCAGATTTAAACTTATCAAACAAGTATCAATTACCTGCAGACTATTATTTAATAAACAAATTATTTTATTATCCAAACACTTTGTTTACAGGAACAAATACTGTTGTAAATGCATTTAAGTTAACTGATAGTACAAAAACTTTTATATCAAACCCATCAACGATGGTAAGCCCTCCTATTGGCAGTATTATTGTAAATAACACCACAGGGCAACAATGTTATGTTACGGCAGTAGATAACGCTACAACGCTTTCTATTAGCAGTAACATTATGAATTTAAATAACACTTACACAATTTATAGTGCAAACAATATAACAGAAGTAGAAAGAGTAAATCAAAATAAAATATTTTTATTAACGAGTTCTAACTTAACAGCTCCAACTACACAATATCCTGCGTATGTTTTAGGTGGTGCAAGTACTAATGTAGCAACACCAAACGCAGTAATAGGAAATACTGTAGATGTATATCCTTCGACTATAAGACAACAGTACGCAATAAAAGTACAATACATTCGATATCCCTTACCTCCACAATGGACGTATACGAGTTTAGTATCTGGTGAACCATTATTTAATCCTGGCTCTACAAGTTATCAAGATTTTGAATTACCATTATCTGACGAGGCTATGTTAGTGGCTAAAATTTGCCAGTATGTAGGAATTGAAATAAGAGAAGCTGACGTGTATAAGTTTGGATCGGATCAAGAAGCAATGGAAACTCAAGAATCATTATAATATGGCATATATAACACAATTCGAATATTATCAAAACAATGGTAACAACCCAACTAATGAAAATTGGGGTTCATATCAATACGTATCATTACAAGATATAGTTAATAATTTTATGTTAATGTATCAAGGTAATCATGAGTTAATAAATAATTTAGATAGATATCAAGTTATTTTTCATGCAAAAAGAGGAATTCAAGAATTGAATTACGATGCGATGAAAGAAATTAAAATATTGCAAATAGATATTGATGCTAACTATAGATATGTTTTGCCTTCAGATTTTGTAAACTGGGTTAGGATATCTCAATTTAAAGATGGCATACTATATCCATTGACTGAAAATATCCAAACAAATTGGTCAAATGCTTATTTGCAAGACAATAATTCAAACATATTATTTGATCAAGACGGTAATGCATTAAGCCCACAAGACTCTGAGTTAGACTTAACAAGAGCAACTCGTGGCATATACTTAAATGATGCCAGTGCATTTAATAATCAACCTGGATATTTATTAGATGGGTGTTGGTATTTTGATTATCAAATTGGCTCTCGTTTTGGATTAAATACTGAAACTGCTAACGTAAATCCAACTTTTAAAATAGACAAAAAAGGTGGTGTTATAAATTTTAGTTCTGCTCGTTATATGGATTCTGTAGTATTAGAATATGTTTCTGATGGGATGGAGCAAGGTAATGATTCACAAATTAGCGTAAACAAATTGTTTGAAGAATTTATTTATGCATATATAAAGTTTTCTATTTTAAATGGGCGTTTTGGTGTACAAGAATATATTGTAAACCGAGCACGTAAAGACAAATCTTCTTTACTCAGAAATGCAAAATTAAGATTAAGTAATATACATCCTGGTCGTTTGTTACAAAACATGAGAGGTCAAAATAAGTGGATAAAATAATATGGCAATATTAACAACCAATTTCAATAAAGGGAGAATGAATAAGTCTATTGATGAAAGACTTCTTCCTCCTGGAGAATATATAGATGCAATGAATGTACGTGTTGGAGCTACAGAAACCACTGAAGTTGGTGCTGTAGAAAACTCACGTGGTAATGAGCAAATGACTACTATTGCATGGAATGGTGTTAATTTTTCTGCTAACGCTACTACAATAGGTAGCTATGAGGATGGTATACATGAAACTATTTATTGGTTTGTACATGATCCAACAAACGGAGCAGTAGGTGGTGGTGTTTTAGACGCTGTTATATCTTATAACACACAAACAACTGGTGTTACAATGCACGTTGTTTCTACTTCAGTTTTAAATTTTAATACAACATATTTAATTACAGGGGTTGATTTAATAGAGAATATGCTTTTTTGGACTGACGATATAAATCCTCCAAGAAAAATAAACATAACAAGAAGTTATGCCGATCCAAATACTTCAGCTCCATATGCAGATAATGTAACAGCAGAAGATTTAAATGTCATACAAAAACCTCCTGGATTTGAATCTACAGATACACTTCCAGTTCCAGGTGTAGAACTTCTTTCTGTACCAGGTGAAGAAAATTTTTTAACAGACAGGTTTATATCTTTTGCATATAGATATAGATATGTAGATGACGAATATAGTGCAACTTCATTATTTACTAATCCTGCTTTTCAACCAGGTGCATTTCGTTTTGATACCAATAATTATAACAATATTGGTATGACAAACTTTTATAACACTGCAAGAATATCTTTTAACACAGGTTCTGACAGAGTTAAAGAGGTTGATTTGTTATTTAAAGATTCTAATACTAATAATATATCTGTAATTGAAAGGTTTAATAAAAACGATTATGGATGGGCAAACGACAGCACTCAAACATATAGTTTTACTAACAGTAAAGTTTATTCTGTTATTGGACAAGATGAATTACTTAGAATGTATGATAATGTGCCACGCACTGCTTTAGCTCAAACTATACAAGGTAATCGTTTGATGTATGCAAATTATGTAGATCAGTACAACATTACAAATGCATCTGGAAGTAATATATCAATTAACTATCAAACAAGTTTATATTCTAAAACTATAGATTTTGAATCTTTAGATAACGCAACACTATCTGCAGGTATTGCATATACATTGTCAGGAACAAGTATTACAGTTCAAAATTCTTTAGCAACTTTTGATTTTACTTTAATTGCTAACAAATTAAAAAAAGATGCAACCATTGGTATTAATTTTAGGTTAACTACAGATCAAATAAATGGAAGCACTTCAGATCCATGTTATTCACCTACTTTTAGTAATGGAGACATTAGAATATCATTATCTTATAGATTGCCACAAGATTTTGCAAGTGTTTATGATATGTGTTCAAGCCCTTCTTTTGCGAATTCAATAGGCACTGTTTTAAACACAAACTTTCAACCAATAACTACATGTGCAAATGGATCATCTGTAACTGATGAATTCAATTGTGCTTTAAGTGTACCTACTAATTGTTCAGGATGGTCTAAATTTAATAGTAGTATTACTGATGCGACATCTCAACAAGGGTTTAGATTTGTCACTACACCTGGTTCAAATCAAGTTGGGTTTCAACCTATTGCTATGAACTATAGGACTACTGTTACTCCAAACCTTACTACAAATTTGTTCGAGTATTTTAGAGTAGAAACCGCAACTGCAAACTTTACATCTACGGATGACACAAGTTCATTACATAGTAATCGAGATTTTGAAACTGGATTAGTTTATATGGATGACTATGCAAGAGCATCAACAGTTTTAGTATCTGAATACAATACTGTTTTTGTTCCGTCACAATCAAGTATTAATCAAAATAAAATACAAGTTAATTTGAGTAGTTTACCACCGTCTTGGGCTACAAAATTTAAATGGGTTGTGAAGCCAAGTAAAGCAGGATATGAAACTATTTATTCTAACTTTTTTTATGTAAGACCAAGTAATAATAATATTTATTTTAGATTAGAAGGTGATAATCAAAATAAAGTTACTAAAGGACAAGATTTAATCGTTAAAAGAGATGTGGATGGTGCAGTAGAACAACTAACTACATGTACAGTTTTAGATGTAGTTCCAGAAGCTGAAAATTTCTTAGCTAAAATAAATGAATTAGGTGAAGATACTTTTCAATTACCAGGCTTATATATGATAATAAAAGCTCAGAATTTTAATGTTACTATACCAAATGATGCAGTTGTTGAGTTAGGTGAAGAGACATATAAATCAGATTCAGAATCATACTGTAATGCACAAGTTAATTATCCAATATTTATAACAACACCTGGAACTCCAGACACTTATCAACTATATGATATCCCGGCTGGTAGTATTATATATATAAATGCTCGATACGGTAGACAAGACAGATGTTGTGGTTGTGATGGAAAAAGATATGTATTTGAAAAACAATTTGTTGCATCTGCTGACTACCCTACTTTTTATGACTGGTTTGTTGGTGATAGTATAGATCCTAATACTGGTATTGTAACTGAAGGTAATGTAGGGAATTCTGAATTTAGTGCTGTTGTTTCATCGAGTGCGGCAAACGTTAATTGTGTAAATTGGACACCTCAATGGCAATTTTGGCAGGACGGATACAGTGGTACAATTGATTTAGCAAAACCTATGTATCTTTCAATACGTTCTGGTATTAAAGGATGTAGACATACGTGGCCTGCTAAAGATTCAGACGCATATATACATTTAGAAATAGTTGTTACACGTGCTAATAATTTAATGGTTTTTGAATCTGTGCCACCAGACGCAAACACAGAAATATTTTATGATGCTTCTGAGATGTATGATATTGCGGGAGGCTTTCATAAATCTGGTACTTTTGACGGAGATAAAAATCAAACTGCAACTCAAGATGCATTTTTCACTTTAAACTTTATGGACTGTTATACCTTTGGTAATGGTGTAGAGAGTTATAAAGTAAAAGACTCCATAGCTGGAAGATCAGTAGTTATGGGACAAAGAGCGTTAGCAGCTTCGGCAGGTAACTATAAAGAAGCTGATAGGTTTTCTGATATCACATATAGTGGTGTTTATAGTAGCACTTCAGGAGTTAATAATTTAAATGAATTTAATTTAGGTTTAGCTAATTTCAAAGAATGTGAAAATTCATTTGGACCTATTATGAAAATGCACTCACGTGAAACTGATATATTAGTTTTACAAGAAGATAGGATTACTTACGTAATGGCTTCTAAAAATTTGATAAGCGATTCTACTGGTGGTGGTGTTATTGCATCAGTTCCAGAAATTTTAGGAACGCAAATAGCACGAATAGAAGAGTATGGAATTAGTTTTAATCCAGAAAGTTTTGTAGCATACGGATACGATATGTTTTTTACTGACACTAAAAGATTAGCAGTATTAAAATTAAAAGGGCGTAATGCTTCAAATGATTCATTAGAAGTTATTTCTAATGTAGGAATGCGTTCTTGGTTTAGAGATCAATTTATTACTCAATTAACAACACAAAAAATAGGAGGTTTTGATCCTTACATGGGCGAGTATGTTATACATACAAACGATATACCAGTACCATTTCCTACACCACCAATACCATGTGGTACAACAATAGAGTTTAAAAGTCAAACTCAAGCAAAAAGTTTTGTTTTTGATGTTGGAAATGTTATAGATACAACATCAAGTGTTACTTTAACAGTAACGGGGACGGTTGTAGTTACAGGTTCTTGGAATGGTGTTTCAGGATCGGCAGTTACAATAACAAACACAACTGGTTCTTATACATATAGTAAAACTTTAAACACACCAACAGAGGTTAAGATAACAGTTACACCATCAGGAACTGCATCATATACTATAACTGCTAATTGTCCTACAGAAACTCCAATTAAAATTGTACAAGTAGTTTTAAACTCATCTGTTGAAGCTGGTCAATTTATACATGCAGAGTATGGATGGAGTACAGCTACGCATATAAGCCCAATAGCAAGTACAGGAGTAGAGTTTGGTAACACATCACTTGTAGCAAGTTTATTTGACGAACAAACTGGAACACGCTCTATAGGAGTTTTTCCTTATAATGGCGTAAATTTCTTTTTAGGAACGGCTAAAATTGGTTCAGATAATTATGATGTAACATCGAATCCGTATCAGTTAAGTTTTTTATCTACAAATACACAATATCAAAATACTACAAACACATCAAACGGTATACCTGCTTTGGTAGCTGCGGCATCTGGCAATGAAATACCAAATAGTTTGATTACTAATCCTGGACAGGATATTTATAAAGCTACTGTAACTCCAAGCACAACACCTGCTTTTAGTTTACCTATTAATAATCAGTATTTATATTTAATTTATGATTTTAGAACGACTGTAGTTCAACAACTATGTTATGATGCGTCTTCAGCCGTTGACGCATGTTGTGACTGTTCTTTCACGTGTACAGCATATCAAAGTGGATCACTGCAAACCAACTCAACAGATGCATGTGTTCAACCATTAGTAAACACTTATTATTTTTTAAACACAAACCCAACAACAACTTACCCAGTAGTGGGTAGTTTGGTTTACTCATCAACTACTTGTGATGTAACAACAACGTTGACAGATGGGTTTTATAGATATCAAAATGGCTTTATACAAGTCAATAATCAAGGCATAGTAATACAAGTAGGAAATTGTTAAATTTGTAATATGGGAGCATTAGGTAATTATTATTTTGACGGGGTTAGTTTTGCAAGTGCAAGTATGTTATATACAAATGCAGATTTATCAACAGTAGCTCCCAACGGATATTATGGACAAGGTGGTATTGTAAGACAATTAATAGGAGGTCCAGGAACACCAACCTTATTAGCCGCATTACCTTGTGACGGATGTACTGTACCTTGTGGTAGTGGTGTCAATGGTAGTGGTGGAACTGGAAGTTATTCATTAACAATGAATTTAGGAAACTCAATAGGTGCGGCCTTAGTAACTTTTAATCCTCAATCAGTGCCTGATAAATGTACGTGGACATATAATGGTGTTAGTGCATCTGAATATTCATCGCCAAGCGAAGGCTATTTACAAGGTATGATTGGAACTATTGCTTCGGCTGGATCGTGTAGTTTAGCTATGACTAACGCAAATGGTAGTAATAATCAAAACACAACAGGAGCATCATTTCTTTACGATGCAGCATCAACTCAATTTGTTAATACTGGAACACCAGCAACATTAGGGCCATATACAAATCAAGCTGCTGGAGGAGTAGATTTTACTGCTAACGCACCAGGAAATTGTATTATGGTAGTTCCAAAACCTAATGCGAGTCCAGAAAATGTAACGTTTGTTATAGAAGGTCCTTGTACGGGAACTGCTTGGTCAATAGCAGTGACGTGTCCAACTGCTTTAACAAGTTTTACAGCATCAGCAATTGGATCGAGTGTTACTGTTGCATGTAATCTTGCTTTAAATCAAACATATTTCAACGCACCAGTTTCAGGAACTGCAGGAAATCCAGCAGTAAATGATTGGGTTTTTACAGACGCAAATGGTGTCAATCAATTAGCATCAGGAATTTATAAAATTAGTGCAACACAATATATGCAAGTTAGTGCAGATGGTGTAATAACTGCAATAAATACTTGTCCTTAAAATAAAAAAATGGCAGCATACACACTTACATATTCTATTGGAGAACCATTTACTGGATGGCCTTCGTTTTATTCTTACAATCCTGAGTTTATCCAAGGAATGAATAGTTTTTTATACACGTTTAATGGTGGTAATGTGTTTAGACATAATACAAATCCTACAAGAAATACTTACTATGGACAGTTTACTGCATCAACTATTACAAGTGCATTGAATCCTAAACCCACTGAAGATATCAAACTATTCAAAACATTATCCTATGAGTCAAACACAACAGTTAGTGACACAAGTCAAGCAAGATGGGCTGCATTAGAATTATTTACTGACTTGACTGACGGATCACCATCATCAATGTTAGAAACTTATTTTGAAGAAAAAGAAGGAGAATGGTTTTCATTTTTAAGAACTAATGATGGAACAGTAAACTGGGCACAAAGATCAGCAAACGGTATAGGTATTGGAACTATTGCTGCAGGTCAACCTTTAAACGCAACACAAATTACTTTTGCTCTTCCAGTAGGCTCAATTATAAGTCAAGGTGATACTGTATACGCAGCTACAGTAAATGCGGGTGTAGCTACCACAGCTCCTATATTAGCAGGTATTGTTACATTAGTTGTAAACACTCCTAATTCATATAGCATAACTATAGATGCCAGTGGTGCTGGTTCAACTGTACCAACTACTGGACAGTTTATTTTCTTCATTAAAGATGCCGTAGCAGAATCGCATGGAGCACGTGGGTATTATCTGCAATTTAAACTTTCAAATGATTCAACAAGTCCAGTAGAGATATATTCTGTAGGGAGCAGTGTGATGAAATCTTATCCATAAAAATTTATTATCTTTGTTGGTAAATGAAATTAAATATATTACCACTTAAAGAAAGCGATTATGAGGAGGTTTTATGTGGATGGTGGAAAACATGGCGTTGGACACCACCCCCTAAAAACTTTTTACCTGAAAATGGTACAGGTGGTTTTATGATATATGACGCAGAAATACCAGTGGTAGCAGGATTTCTTTATAATACGAATTCTGATGTAGCTTGGGCAGACTGGGTAATATCTAATTTTGAATATAAAGATAAATATAAAAGACAAGTAGCTATTAACTTACTATTATTGTCGTTAGAAGAAAGAGCTACTCAAATGAATAAAAAATTCATGTACGCATTAGTAAAAAACAAATCATTAGTTAATGTATACAAAGAACAAGGCTATGAAGAAGCTTCTTCATATACTACAGAACTAATAAAAAAATTATAATATGGCGGCAGCAACAGCAATAATAGGTGCAGGTGTAGGATTAGCTCAAGGGGGTATGTCTTTCATGCAGGCAGCGAAACAAAGAAAAGCAGCAGACAAAGCTCGAATAGAATCAGAGCGTTTGATGAAACAAGCAAGAGAAGATGCACAAAAGAATTTCTTTCAGGGATTGAATGTTCCTATGGAGGCGTTTGGACAACAGTTTAAACAAAACATGCAAACTCAACAACAAGGAATTCAAGCACTACAAGAGGGTGATACACGTAATTTAATTGGTGGTATTGCTAAAGTTGGAGCAGAAGCGTCAGAAAATGCTAATGCAATACGAACAGATTTGCAAGGTGATTTATATGAAAACGCTCAAATGAAAGCTCAAGCTGGCGAAAATGTTAAACAACAACTTATTGGTATGGATGTAGGTAAAGCCAAAGATGAATTGTCGAGAGAGAAAGACAATTTAACCGCACAAGCCGAATCTATGAAAAGTGGTTTTGAAGGTGTTGGAGCATTTGCTGGTGAAGCAGGTAAAGCGTCAGCTTTATATAAAGCAAAAAAGGATTTGTTGTCTGATGAGGAATTAGAGATGTTTAAGAGTTTGTACGGAAACGTAGTAGGAACAGTATAAATAAAAATAGATGGCAGAAAAACCAACACTAAATACAGTCAATCCAGATTTATACAGTATATACGAACCACGTGACAGTTCAACTCGTATCCAATGGGGGACTATAGGCAAGAACTTACAAGGTGTTTTTGACGGAATAGAAAAAGATAAAGCAGACAAAAAACAAAAATTAGATGATGAGTCAAATGCTTTATTTACAAAAGTAGCAGAAATAGAATTAAACGCTGATAAAACATTTAGTGATGGTGTTTTAGAAATGGCAACTAATTTAAAAAAGAATTTAATGCTACAACAAAAACTTATGAAGGATGGTAGAATTCCTCCTGAAAAGTTTCGTCAGTTAATGCAAAAAGCTAAAGATCAAATGGCACAGTTTGGTATAATGGCCAAGAGTGCTCAAGAGTATACAGACAATGCAGTTAAAAGACAGCAAGACAATACTTCAGGAGCAAGTGAAACTTATATACAAGGTTCAAATCAAGGATTTAACAACTTAAATGGTACTGTAAACTGGATGGATCCAGGAACAAATACTGCATATATAGTTAGGTTAGATGCTAATGGTGATATGCCATCATATAAAGATAGCCCTGAATCTTATCTTCCTGCAAGTTACGCAAATAATAGGTCTAAGTATCAGTATGATAGAGAAACGGCAGACATTACAGCACAAACTGCTTTGTATAAAGATGAGATGCAGAAACTTATCACAACCTTCCCTGCAACACGTAAGGTTAATGGGGTAGAAGGTATATACTTTGTGTCTAAAGACGATGTTAGACAAAACAAAACAAGATTTGAAGAAATGAAAGAGTCATTGTTCCAATCTAAGTTTAATTATGACGATGAAGTGTTAAGTAATGCTGCAGGACAATATGACAATAATTTTAGTTTTGCACAATCAGAGAAAGAATTTAAAGAAAACAATCCAGGTAAAGATTTAAAATACTGGATTAAAGTTGATGCAAACAGTTACCCACCTAAGTTTGAGCCTAATGATAGAGCTTTTGCTGAGGAAGTAGTACGTGCTGCCAGTGATTCAGCATTTGACCAACAGATGGATTCAATGATGAAAATTGATGGAGGCATGTCATTCCCACAATTAAATAGCACAGGAGCTGCTATTGTGCAGACAAACCAAGAGGGTATAGGATATCTTCAAAGAGTTAATGATATAGTTGCAGGAGACATGGCTGTATTTAGTAGTCAAACTGCCACTGGTATACAACAACTAAACGCTGGTAAAAATGATCCTGCTCAAATGATTGATTCTATCAAACGTCAAGGTGATCAAATAATTGTAACTTACCAAAACGGAAAAACAGAACCTGTCAATAGAAAAGATGCTAATGGTAAAATAAGAAGTACAAAAGATTTATCCAGAGAGCTATGGAGACTTTTAACTCCTGGTACAGACTCTCAAGGTAAACCAATGAGTTTTGATGATGTCACAAGAGAGTTTGAAAAGAAAAGATCTTACACTCTTAACACACGTTCAATGAGTGACTCTGAAATTACTGAAACATTAAAATCAGAAAAAGCTAAAGCGAACTTATTGGCTGGTGGTAACGCAACACCTACGCCAGCCGAAATAGACGCTGAAAAAGTAAACGTTACTGTTGCACAAGCAGATATTGATGATGCAAAAGCAAATGGATTAGATATAACTTACGCAGGTGAAGACGCAGTTAATTTTGCAGCACGAAATCCATACAAAGTTAAAACTGCAGGTGAAAAAATAATTAGAGCTCAAGGAGATAAATTACCTACAGTTTCTGGAGGGGATCATATGCGTAGTAAGATAGATCCAGGTAATACAACTGCTCTTACATTGCCATCGTTTTATTATAGCGCTGGATCGAGAAGAAAAGCACAGATTGAAGGCTCAGTAAATGATGTATTTGTAGCTTATCTACCGTCAGCCATTAGAAAAAATTCTAAAATTGAATTGGTAGGTAATCCACCAAAAATACAAGTTAAGTATAGAGATAAAAAAGTAGTTATCCCTGGTGTGACTGACATAGATCTTGACAATAACACGACATATGTAAACCTTGATAAAATGTTAGCAGAAGCAGCTCAAAAAATTGTAAAGAAAAGAAATGATGAATTAGCTAACCGTAAAGGTGGTAAACCGACAGCATATTAAATATGAATGAAGAAGTACTACGAAAATTATATGAGAATGGATCTGGAGTTTTTGATTTACCTCCCTATGAACAGTTTGTAATAGACATGCAAGATGAGGGCAAACTATCTGCGTTTAGAGATAGTATGTCTGAATTTTTTGATATACCAGATTTAGACACTTTTAAATCTGATATTGGTTTTACTGCAACTGATGTTGTTACTGAAGGTGGGCAAACTGAAGTTGTTCAAGAGTCTGTTGATACAGAGACTGTAAATACTGAGACTCCAAGATTAGATGGAGATAAGGATTTTCTTAATTCAGATATAACACCACAACAGGGGGTTGCAACCATTACAGAAGATGTTGAGTATGATGAAAAAGAATCAGGTGGAGTATTTGATTTAACTTCTCTTGGGGAAGATGGTTCAATTACATATGATGAAAACGCTACACCCTTTGAAAGATCTTTAGCTTTTGTAAATAGAGATTTATTTACACGTGACGAAGAGCCAGTAGTCAATAGACTTAACTATCATTTTAATGATTACGGCTTTACATTTGAAGAGTCAGGCATATTAGACAACGTAACTGTAACCGCACCTAATGGTAATAAAGAAGAGTTTGCGGTGGACTCATGGTTTACGGCTGATAACACAGAAGAAGCAAGAGCATTAAGAGATTTTATCAGACAAAATCAAGAAAAGTCTATTATGGAGACTTTGTCTAACGAGTATAGCAATTCCAAAAAAAAATACTTTACTGCCGAAGCTTACAAAAAAGATATAAAAAACATTCAAGGATCGTCTGCTGATTTAGTTAAAAGACAAAAAGAGTATTTTGAACGTAAAGAAGCACATGAAGTTGCAATGGAAAAATATGCCACTGCACCTGCAGAATTATTTAAAGATCCTAAATTCTATCAAAGATATCAAGAACAAATTGCTGAAGGTCAATACTTAGCGAGTATGGGAACAAAGTTATCTGATGAATATGGAACGTTTAAAGACAACTCACAAGACATAGATGTTGCCGTTGGTAACTATGTTAAAATGAAAGAGTCGGATGGTACAGCTTTAGGTACGGCATTTGGTGGATTGTATAATAGTTTTGTTGGATATTTTGATTCTGCAATATCAACAATTGGTGGAACAGGAATTGAAGCTTTTTATGGTTTAATGCAAGGCATAAAAGGTAATGACTTTGGGCTTACTGATGAAGAGTATAGAGATGAATTTATACGTGTGTATGAAGGCTATAAAGGAATTAAAGTTCCTCAAGAAATAAAAGATTCAGAAGTAGCCTTTTCAGATTGGCTTGAAGGGTTGAAAAAAGAAGGTGAATTAACTGGTGCTGCATTTAATCAAATGATGGTTAAATCTTTTGGTAGACCAGAAAACTTACAGGGAAATGAATTTACTGGGCAATTTATAATAGAAAAAAATGACAGTCGATTAAGCAAACTCCCTAATGGAGTTTATGATATTGATAGAGGTGTTCGATATAATTACGGTGGAACAGGTGTTTTAGGAATGGGACAACCTACACTTCAATATGATAATCCTCAAGTTTGGAGTATAGAAGAAGACGATTGGGTAGATGCACCAGGTGTATTTGGAGCAACTAACACTTTTAATGAAATTGATGAGTTAATAGGTGATCAACAGGTTAAGGGGACAAAAGAAGAGTTTAAAGATAAGTCAAGAGATTTTTTTCAAGATTTGATTGGAGTTCAAAATGTGAGCGAAGAAAGAATGCAGGCACAAAGAGACGAAAGTATAATAATGACAGGTCTTTATGGCGCGGCTGAATCTCTTCCTGCTTTAGCACCAATGCTTTATCAAGCTATCAAACAAAAAAAAGTTCCTAAAGTTCCTAAAGGTAAAAGTGGTACAGCTTTAAAGAGAATGGGACAAGCTATAAAAAGATGGGCTACAGATGGTTATAGACAATCTTCATTAGTAGCAATGGCTTTACTTCATGCTGATAAATTAAATGAACAAATGGAGCAGAACCCTGAATTTGAATGGGTATCTGAGACAGAAAAAAAAGGAATAGTTTTGCCTCTCGCAATTACTTCTGGTATTTTAGAAACTTTAGGTTTTAGAAATTTATTAAAAGGAACTTCAGGGACACAACTAATAACTTCTATTACAACAAAAGCGTTGAACTCCTTGCCTAAAGGAGCAACACCACAAATGTTTCGTAAAGCTGTTGTTAATTTAATGGACAATAGAATGACGGCTGCTATAGGAAAGTCTGGATTATATAAGTTTGGACAGAGAGTTGCACCAGCAGCATTATCCGAAGCAGAAACAGGATTATTTCAAGAATTTACAGACATCGAAGGTAAAAACATTTATAACGCTATCAAAGGCAAGGAAATGTTTGTGAATCCAGATCGTTGGTCGTTAGAATATTTTAAACAGTTAGGACACTCTGCTGCTGCTGAAGCCGTAGGTGGGTTTGCTTTAGCAACTCCTATGGGTATTGCTAACATGAGAAACAAAGATGGATCGTTTGTCACAATTAGTGATGAAATGATTGAGTTGTTTGATAACATGAAAAATGATGATACCTATGTGCAGGCTTACTACACTAAGGTAGATTTAGAAGTTGCTCAAGGATTAATAAGTAAAAGAGCTGGAGAACAAAAAAAATCACAGTTTGATACACTACGAGCTGCATCTATAGATTTAGACGTGGCTACAGATTTAAGTACAACTCAAAAGAAAGACGCTCTTCAATTAATTTTCAGAAAGAAACAATTACAAACTGAAATGGAAGGTATGGATTCAGACTTGGGTACATATAAAGACAAGCAGGCTGAGTTAAATATTATCAAATTACAATTAGGAGAAATTGGAAGTCAAGAAGCGTCAAACAAAGGAAAATTAAAACAAGAACAAGAAAGCTTACCTTCGTTAGTTACTGAAGAACAAGCAATAAATGAATTAAAAGAAGAAGGGGTGGAAAATCCATCGCCAGAACAAATAAAAATAAAACAAGATGCCCTTCAAGAGTCAAGCACAACGAGAGTGGATGCACCAAAATCTGCCGAAAATAGCAGCGAGGTGGGAGAAAGCGTATCCAAGTCGGAGTCTACCAACGAGAGTTCGCAAGAAAACCTCAACCAAGAAACCGAGTCATCTGAAAACCAAAATGAAACGCAAGAGGAAGTAAGAGACAGAAACGAACAAGAAGATATAGAATCTTTTTTCGATGACACTATTGAAACAAACGAAATAGTATCACCTAATATTAGTAGAAACAAAGGCAAGTCTCCTTCTAATGTAGATGCAAATATGCAGACTACAATTATAAAGAATGCAAAAAAGGCTGCTAAAGCAATCAATAAACTTTTTCCAAAAGTACGTATTGTTGTTCATGATAATACCGACTTGTTTACTAAACAAACTGGTAAAAACGGAAGAGGATATTTTAATCCTACTTCTAATACCATACACATAAATATGGAAACGGCTACAAAGTCTACACCATTTCATGAAGCTGTACACGCAATGGCTAATCAACTAATTAAAACTGATGCCGCAGCCAACAAAGTATTTGGACGTATGCTTTTAAGTTTAGATAAAGTTTTACCCGCTTCGGGTAATATAAAACAACGTATAGATAATTTCACTAAACAATATGAATCAGAAGATCAAAACGAAGAAGCTGTTTCAGAGTTGTTTGGTATACTGGCATCTGAATATAAAACTTTAAAAAAGCCAACTCAAAATAAAATAATTAATTTAATTAATAGGTTTTTAAAAAAATTAAATATTCCATCACCATTTAGAGAAGGACTAACTAAATCAGATGAAGCAGTAATTGACTTTTTAAATACAGTATCTACAAGATTAAGACAAGGCGAAGAAATATTGCAAGAAGATGTTCAAGTTCTTGAAGATATAAATGCTGAAATGAACGAAGTTGGAACTGCTCCAATCGGAAACCCCACAACAATAGTTGACGAAAGAAAAGGTAAAGAAGAGAAAGTAAGTTTTGATGGAGTGTACAACAACTCATTAATTACCCCAGAAAGTGAATTAGATATTGATGCATTAGTTGAAGACATATCTAATAAGAAACAAAAGGTATGGTTCTGGATGGCTGATCAGTTGGGTATTGGAACAGTAGATGGTGTGGCTATAGATGGAGGTCCAAGTTATGCTTATGTACCAGAAAATCAAAAGAAAAAAATTATTTGGGCAAGTGGTATGAGTGAATCTGCATTAGCAAGAAACTCAGAAGAAGCCGACTATATCTTTATAGTAAGTGGTTCTCCAAAAGCAAGTAAGTTAGCAAACAAAAAAGTCTACGATTTATTTATTTCTAAATTAGGAAGTTTTGAAAAATTTAAAACTAACGTTGATAATTTCGCTAAACCTCCTATCAAAGCAGTAAAAGATATACTTGCAAAATATGACAGTTGGGATGCTATTAGAAATGCTAAATCTAATACAGTTAGAAAAACATTCTTATCTGGTTTAGTTGCTTCAGAACAAACACCAAACACTGAGCTACATAAACTAATGAAAGACTCTGATGCGTTTGTTGACTTAGAATCATTACGTGATGGATTCTACAAAGACAATAATTTTAAAATGAATGACATTATGTTGGTTCTTAAACCAACTGGTGCAGGGGTACAGTCTAATCATTCCACATATACAAATGATATATTAGGTGATGTAGTTGGTGTTCCTAATAAGTTAGTTAACGCTTACTTTTTACTACCTGCATCTATGAAAGCTAAGTATGGAAAAGTATTGAGTGGAGCTCAACAATCTCAAGTTTTAGCTCCATACGGAAGTGGTATAAGAAACATAGAAAGTCAAAAGGAATCAAGAAAAGGCAAAGAACAAAAAACAATTGATGATTTTATGAGACAAACTGGAATGAACACCAGTGGGTTTTATAGTCCTCAAGCTGACATGAGATATCTGCAAAGACAGTTAGATCAAATTGCTCCTGGATATAAAGTAAAACAAGCCAAGATTAATCAGTATGGACAAGGTGGAGGTGTGTATGTTATAAAACCACGTGGTGGTATGCTAAAGCCTCAAGCATTAAGAAGAGGTAAGTTTCAAAAATTAGATAATATTAACTCTGCATTTAAAATAGTTATAGATGGTAGAATGGAAGGATTTAAAGATTCAGGGTTAAAACAATACATGCAGAAACGAGGGTTCAAAGCAAAAGAAATAAATGAAGCATTAAAAATAGATAAGGATTTGTTTGCAGATTTTCCAAAAAGTTTTGCAAATGTAGATGGTGGATTACAAAAAGGAGTTGGTATACTTAATACTATTAATGAACATTACAAAAAATTATTAGCTGCAAACAAAAGAAAAAGAAAAAATAAACGTAGTCTTGAAGATATTGTAAATGAAACAATAGAGTTCATGTATACGCTTTCAGGATACAAGAATGAAGGTGGTAAAGGTTCACGTAAAACATCGCAACAACAAGCTATGGAAGTAGATGTTTTAAATTATCTATCACCAGAAGTATCTTCTACAAATGCAATTAGAATATTAAATCTAAATAAAAACATACGTAACATTAAGTGGTCACAAGGCGAAAGCAAAAGACTTCAAAGAAAATTACGTCAGTACATTAGAAGTGTAGTGCCAAGAAACTTAATGAAAAAAAGTCAGGTAATATCTCTAATTGATAAAATAAATGCAGTAGATGAAGGGAACTATGAATTAATTGTAAATGAAATTGCTGATGGAGTTACAGAGATAACTAACGAATATTTAGATAATACTATTTTAAACATATTAAATAAATCTTACACTACAGTTCAAAGTGGAAGACTTAAAGGTACATCTATATCTAATGTAATTAAGAAAAGATTAGATGCTATTCAAAAAAATATAATCGGTTATGTTCCTGGAAAGAAAGGTAAAAGAGGTACAGTTCAACTGCCTAAAAATTTAACAGCAGAACAAGTAAATAATCAAAACAAAAGTTTATTAGACAAGATTTATGCTTTAGAAAAAGAAGAGATAACTATTAATGGAGTAAAAACCGTAGTAAATAAAACTTTGACACCTGACGAAGCTCAAAGTGTAGCAGATTTAGGTGTTGCCATTGCTTATAATAATACATTAACAATGGAGCAAAACAACCCTAAAAAAACTAATGCATACCAACAGATTTTATTTGGATTAGAACAATTACAATCACAAGGAATTACTGGACTACAATTGCAATTATTAAGAGATGCAACTATGTATATGAATAATAGCATAGCTATGTTAAAAGAAATGGGTGTAACAATAAATCCAGAACAAGATTTAATAAATGAGGGCAAAAAAAATATAACTCAAGCAGACATATTAGCACGATATAAAAAACTAAAAGATAAAGCAGTAAAAGACGCAGGAAGAGGATTAATAAAACCAATAACGGTACGTAAACGTTTAGCATTAGGTATTAAAACAAATCTTAAAGCTGTTGAAAGATATGTGTTTGGATCGGCAGAAGATTTAGCTGGTTTAATGGACAGAATATCTTTATCAACTGGAGAATTGTTTGGTGGGTTCTCTCAAGACTTAGTCAGTAATGAAGTTCGTAAAGCTTCAAGAATTTATAAGGGCAGAATGTTAAATCATGAGTTAGATTTTAGTATGAAAATGACAGAGTTATTTGGTAAAAAATGGACAAGAGCAAACAGAGAAAACTCTAATCTAAATGAAAGCATTGTAATTAGTGAAGCAAAACAAACTGTAATTGATAACGAGATAGCACGTATATATGCAGACACCAAAATGTCTTCAGGAGAAAAAGTAGACTTATTACAAGCATTAAATAAAGAGAGTGTAAGTAATGGTATAATGATATCACAGAATGAACTGTTGTACTATAGAAATCAAGCTCAAGATCCTTCTTTAGTTGCGTCTTTTGAAAACACATTTAAACCAACTGTTTTTGATGGTGAACTATCATATTTAAATGAAAAATTTGATGGCGAAAGTAATGAATATAAATCTCGTATTGAACAAGAAATAGTAGAGAAATTAGATGACAGACTTATAGTTTTAGGAGATTGGATGATTCAAGACTTTTTCCCATCTCAATATGAACACTATAATAAAACTTATAACGAAGTCTATAGGACAGATATGCCTTGGAATAAGTATTATGCAGGAAGGTTATATAGAGCGTCTGAAACAGACATTGTTGGTATTGATTTATTGGCAGATGGAAACACTTCATGGATTAATAATGTTAGTGCAGCAAGTACAAAGTTCAGACAAGAAAACACATCACCAATCAGACAGACAAACGCTGTAGATGCATTGTTAAACTATACAAGAGATATGGAATACTTTGCTGCCTATGCAGTGCCAATTAGAAATATTAATAAAGTTTTCGAAGACTCTGCTGTTAAAGAAGTAATAGCAGATAAATTTGGAAATAATATAAATAAATATATTTCTGATCAAATCCAAAAAATAGCCAATAAAGGTGCAAAAAATCAAAAAAACAGTGAGTTAATTAATTTTTTTAACACAAGTTTCTTGCTTTCTCGTTTAGGTTTAAATCCAACTTTGATTTTAAAACAGATGACTTCGTTTGTTACATACGGTAATGATATTGGATATGCAAACTGGACTAAGTATGCAGCGATGACTCCTTCACAAATGAAGCGAGATGCACGAGAAATATTAGACAACTCAGTAGTATTACAAGACAGATATGGAAAACCAATAACACGTGTAATTGAAACCTACCAAGACAAAGCATTTAAGGAATTAGATGCTCAAAACAATATTATACAGAAAAAGTTTAATAAAGAAACTCAAAACAAATTTGTAAATATATTAATGGGGTTCACTATGTTAGGTGATAAAGGTGCTATAATGCTGGGTGGTTTACCTAACTATAGATTTTACAAGGCTAAATATCTTTCTGAGAATGAAAATGCTACAGACCAAGATGCAATTGATTATGCTATAAAAAGATTTGAAGATGACACTTTAAGAACTCAGCAGTCTTATGATTTACAAGATAAAGATTATTACCAGACTGGTAATGTATTCCAACGTGCATTTAATATGTTCTTAACAACACCAAAACAATATTTAAGACGTGAAATAATCGCATCCAGAAATTTATATAGAAAAATAAAAAGTGGTGGTAAACAAGGTAAGGGCACTTATACAGAAAATCTTAGAACTTTATTTGTATACCATTTTGTAATGCCTACACTGTTTAGATATGTAAGTATGGGTATGCCAGGTTTGTTAAGAGATCGTAGAGAGGATGATGCTCAAGAGTTGACTCTATCTGCAATTATGGGGAATTTAAATGCTTTATTTATTTTAGGAGATTTATTAAATGTTGTTAAAGACACTGCTACAGGTAAGTATTGGGCATCAACTCCTTCAAGCATACCACTATTAGAACAAGCTGCTACATTGAGTAGAGTTTATACGCAAATGAATCAAACAAAAGATCCTTTAAGGAAAAAAGAGCTTGAGACTAAATTTTATTTAGAACTTACCACTTTAGTTGGTGTTCCTGGACCTCAATTAAAAAGGTTTGTTGATAATTATATGGCGTTGGCAGAAGGCCCAAAAGACATGGGGGATTTAATTTTAAGATTATTTAGTTTTGGTGAGTATGTAAGAGAGGGTAAAAAACAAAAAACAAAAAAACCAAGACCTTCTAACTTTACAAAAGCAGAAATGCAAAAGTATATGCCAGAAGAATATAGAGAAATGATGAGAGCTGAGAGTGAATATGAATTAGAATATGCCGATGAAATAAGAGAAAGTGAAGAGGCTGATGCTGAAGCAAAAAGAGAGTATGAACAAGCATTAGAAGAATATTTTAACGAATGAAAATAAGCAAGTTTAATATATCTGATTTTAATGAATACAATTGTATGTATAATAGCTACTTGGTTTTAGTAGGCAAAGCATCATTCGAAGATTTATTAGAAAAAGATTTGAACTGTGCTTTTATATTCGATCCAACTGAATTTCACATACCAATGAATGATGATGCGTATGATGTTCTTATCAATTACTTTGAGCAGTTAGAACAATATAGTGTTTGCAAAGAACTTGTAGAAGCGAAAAGGATTGCAAAGATACTAATTACTTATCAAGATTTTTAATGGAATTAAAACGCTCCACTTCTAATTTATAATAGTGACAAGCCATCATACCTACAACATGACTATCAGTAGGAAAGAAATATTTCCAACCTTTTGATGAACCTCTATTAATATAGTAAAAAAATCCCATTCCTATTTTTTGTGTAGACTTTTGGAAAAAAACAATTGCTGTCTGATCTGAAGTAGGAATAACTTCATATACTTTAAATGATTCTTTGTTTACATTTCCCTCTCTGTCTTTGAAAGAAAAACGAGTTGCAACTACATCTGCGAACTCATATAATGATTTAACTAATTTTTTATTCATAATTTCATTAAACAATTAATTGCTGTGTGTCCACCTATTACAACACCACAACCTATTGCTTGTTTTTTAAAATTTCTTGCGTAAGCTGCTGCGTAACTTTTTGAGTCTACACCACAACCTACTTGCATTCCAAACACTCTGAACTTCTTTCCTACGAACCACATTGTATAAGCTTCTGTATGTGTGTGACCGCATACGCTTGACATCATATTATTTTTTGCTTTTGCCTTTGCTTGTCCACCTTCTCCATGCTCATACAATACATTGTCATACACTATAGTCTCCACCCAGTTCCATTTAGGAGTGCCTAAGACATCGTTATAGGACTTTATCCATGCCGAGGGTACACCACCAGTCATTGCCTTACGTGAAGCCATACGATCATGATTTCCAATTAAAACATCTGCTTTTGGAAATGCTTTATACCAATCTTTTACGAATTTTTTTGCCATCAATAATTCAGAACCTGGAGATAGCCCATCAGGATCAGGCTCATGATAACTAAAAGCGTGGTTATCTAAAATATCTCCTATAAATATTACTTGATTACAATTAAAATTAGAGTAAGTTTCTATACAATGATTTAAATAATTTGGTAGGGTAAAAGGAGCGTGTAAATCACCAACCACTAATATTCTTCGTTCTTTTTTATTTAGATGCTCAAACGCTTTGCGTTTGTTTCCTGAAAGTCTTGGGCGTATTTCATCTTCTTTATATTTCATCGGTCATACTATGAATTAAATCGGACATAAGTTTGCAAATATTAGATGCTTTTAACTTTGCTTTGTCGTGATCTCTCTCCATTAAGTCCTCATACAAGTCGTTGGCAAGGTCGTGGATACTGTTAGTTACATGATTAATATGACTAATTGCATTAGTGTCTTCAGCAGAAACTTTGGATTTGCGATTACTTATATAATCCCATTCTCGACCAGAGTTAATCATCTTTTATTTGTTTTTCTTAATCCATTGCAAGAAGAAACTGTTTCCCAGCAGCTTCATCTAATTTTTTTATAGTGCGATATATTAGTTTTGATTTTTGTTTTACTTCTTTTCTTTCATTGATAGTAGAATCTATACCTAAATTACAGTACATTATACAATCTATATGTAATAACGCATCTACTTTTCTTTTTGTTGACCACGTAGAGTAATTATAGATTTTATCTACATCGAGAATCGTATAAGGACAATCTTCTTTAGATGCCATAAAAAGTATTTTGTTTTTTAGTATTGTAGTATGCGATTGATACTCTTTGATTAACAAATTTAATAAATTATTTCGTTCCTGCAAGTTTTTTACATTGTTTTCAACAGAAAAATCTAAGTTTTCAACATTATCTAACCAAAGTAATTTTATTTTATTAAACTTGGCTTCAAAATTTTTATCGAATTTTAACATGTATGGCATTTCCTTAATTGAATGTATTACAGTAGCATGATGTTTATTAAATATATCAGCTATATCTTTAAAAGTCATATAATGATTTTTACGTAACAAATAAAATACCACTGCTCTTGCATATACATACTTAGTCACACGAGACTTAGAATATATATCGTCAATATTGAATACTGAAGCTGTTAGGGTTATTAATTTTTCTATTGGATTCATGATTTGATTTGATGTAACAATTTAAGTTAATGAGGTCTAAGTATTCGTCAACATCGATGAAAGATATAAATGACAGTGTCATTATAAATCCAGGAAGTTTTGTAATTTCTATTGCAAAATAGACTTGCTCATCTTCGTGTTTTACCACCCCCCCTCTGATGTGTGTAATGTATTTATTAGATGGAACACGTTTTAAATTCTCATCTAAAAATTTTGCTATTTTATGTGCGAGAAATGGATCAATGGATAGAAAGAAATCTTTGAAATCATCTTCCATGTCCCAACTACTATCCTCTGTATATTTCTGTTCGTAATCCATGCTCTTGTAATTCTTTTAATCTATACTCTTGTAGAGCTGATACTTTTCCTTTCAATTTTTTTACTTCTGAAAACAAAACTTCACAATTTTTTGGGAAAGCGACAAGATCAGGAATTCCGTTTTTATTTGTTTTTATTAACTTTAAAACATAATATCCTTCAGCTTCTAACTCTTTTATTCTTTTACTTTGTATCTGTTGTTCTGTCATTTTTATAATCTAAATAAAACCCTATAGCTACTATCACATTCATTCCTATAGATGAACTTATTTCTATTATGTCATGAAAAGAATGAATAGACAAATGAATATGTCCAACAACCCAGAATGGTATTGCAAGATTTTGACTTATCCAAATTACTAAAAATTTAGCAAACCTCATATCACAAATCTAATAAATCCTTTCTAAAATGATTTAAGGTGTAATCTTTTTTCTTTACTACAGCTTTATAAATTTTATCTTCTATACCACCTTTAGCAAACACCCAATATATTTTGTTTTTTAATCTATCCTTAGTTGTCATCCTATCTCTTGATTGCCAGTAGCTTGTCGCACTAAAATCTATATTGTAATAGACCAAAGCTTCTGCATGACGTAAGGAAATACCCTCACGTCCACTAACAATTTGCAGTGCTATAGATTTATTTGTAGTATTAAATTCCTCAAGATTTTCGCATAACTGATTACAATAGACTTCTTGCAAAGCTTCTAACTCTGCTTTAAATTTATAAAAAATTGCTATTTTATTATTTTTAAACTTTTCTTGAATAAATTTACCTTTAGCAGTACATAACACTTGAGATTTACCACTCTCAAACTTGACTGTACCAGAATATAATTGATGTGTTTTAGACATTAATTTAACTCCAGTATCTGCTAATATTACTTCATCTTTACCTTGAATTACTCGGTCTTTTTGTAAACGTTTTATAAATTCTAAAACTTCAGGACAAATATCTACATAACAAACCTCTTCCGATATGCTTACTTTAAAACCAGCTTCTTTTTGTGTATATGATATGGTATATGGTTTCATTTCGTCTATAATAGTCTGTAGACCATCAGAGTAATCGTTTATGTAAAGAGAATTGATTTTTCTTTGCTTAACATTTACATAGTGTTTAGAAAACTTATAAAAGTTTACATAATCTTTGAAAGGGTTGTTTGGTATTCCATATACTTGATGATACATTTGACTGTAAGATTCTGGAGTAGGTGTTCCAGACAATAGTATTACGTAACAATTATTGTCCTGGATTAAACTCTTAACTTGTTTTGCTCTTTTACTTGGTTTTGGAAATGCACCTAAACTATGTGCTTCATCTACAATTACCATGTCATACCCACGCTGAGGTATTTTATGGATTGATTCATAATTAATAACTGTAATTTTAAACGATGGTCCTAACATTTTGTAGTCATCCTCAATACTACTAATAGCTTTTTTCTTTGTTAAGAAGAGTGCGTTAGAGACAGGCAAGAGGCTACTCATACTCAAACTTGTAATTGTCTTGCCCGTTCTAACTTCGAGGGCAAGATACAAAAATTTATATTTTTTTAGCTGAGGAAGTCCTTTATTTACTATAGACTCTTGATAATCTCTTAACTTCATAAAAGTGGCTTAATTTTTTCTACAACCTTTGCGACTATATCAACAGTAACAGCATTGCCACACATTTTATAGCGTTGAGTGTTACTAACTGGTTTTATATCTCCATCATAATCACCTTCAGAAGTCCAGTTGTCTGGAAACCCTTGAAGTCTTTCACACTCTATAGGCGTAAGTCTTCTGACATTTTCAGTAACGACTACACTGTCTAATGGTGCTGACGTTAAGGCATTAGAAAGCCTATCAGATCGTGTTTCTAAGCGTTTTATTCTGTTTGTTTCTTCAGAAGACTGGCGAGGATACGTTCTTAATGCTCCTGAAACTACTAAGGGTGGCATTGTGCTTATGTCTTTTTCGCTGTGTCTACGTGCAGATAAGCATGGTGTGTCACCATTTTGTCTTACTCGTAAACCTTCATCGTTTCTAAAGTCAGCAGCTTTAACTATCTTAGGATCTTTATAGTCTCGAGATAACAAAGCAGGTGAAGTATCTTTGAAGCCAAACTCTCGTGGCGAAAAATTACTTATTTGAGCGTGTCCTTTTGATACTCCTGAAGACGTTGTTGGGCTGAGTCTGATAGGAAAAACTCCTTTCCAATCTCGTTTTGTTTTTGTAGAATATCCGACAAGGTACACTCTCTCTCTGTTTTGGGGTAATACCCACGCTGTATTACACAGTTGCCATTCAAGTCTATAACCCCCAATGTTGGTAAAGGCTTGGAGGATTGACGCAAAATCTTTGCCAGAGTTTGAGCTGAATGTTCCTTTAACATTTTCCCAGATAAAAACTCTTGGTCTGCACTCATCAATGAGTCTAATGGCTTCAAGGATAAGGCTTGAACGTTGTCCTCCCATCCCTTTACGATTTCCAGCAACACTAAAGTCTTGACAAGGGCTTCCGAAGGTGATAGCATGAATTCTTGGTAACTGTTCTTTTCGAACATCTGTAACTGATCCGACATATGTACTATTTTTAAAATTGTTTTTATATACTGCGATTGCGTGTTTATCTATTTCTGAATAAAAAGACTTAACTTTATATCCCGCTTTTTCAAAGCCTAAGTGAAAACCACCTATTCCAGAAAACAAGTCTAATACGTTTATTTTTTTCATAATTAAAAGTCAAGGTCTGTTTGTTTGATTAATGATTGTTTGTGTCTAAATTTAAGCCATTTACCTGGTCCATCTCTGCCCTCTTCAGGAAGACAACCATATTGATATTCTGAATAAGCTAACAGCCACTTATTGAATTTAGTCCTTGAGACTGTCATCTTGGCCTTAGGAGCAAAGTCTGGATTCTCTTCAACAAAATCCATATACAATTCATTTTTATAAAGTTTCGCTCCAATATAAAGTTTTTCGTTTTTTACACCACCAATAATCCCACACCATTCAATAAATTCATGACAGCTTTCAGCCGACAACTGACGAATTTTTAGATTTACAAAATCACTTTTTATTAATCCATGTTCTAAATACATTTGTAAACATTCTATCATGTAATTATCAAACTGACACCACTCCTCATCATTCCATTCGCCAAACATTAGTTTTCCAAACTCTTCTAAAGGTGTAAAATCTTTAGTATAAAAGTGTGCCAACTCTAATTCCCACTTTCGTCTTTCAAATGAATTACCTTTACCTTTAATTGCATAGTTAGTTGTAATAGCTACTTTTGGTGATTTAGAAAATGGAATCTTTATTGCATCCTTATTTTTCTTTTCTAATGTTAATCCTTCTGTCACTACAGAAAACAATCTTTCAAAATCAAAATGTTTTTTTACATCATCAAACGTGAGTATCTGTGTGTCGGCAGAAACTAATTGATACGCAAATGATTTTTCAAAGTTGAATGATTTGCCATCAATAACTACTAACTTTTTCATATGAGACAAAGCGTTCATATACAATCCTTTTCCTGAACCACCTTGTGGAAAGTCAGATATTACTTCATCATTTAATATTACTGCTGGGCTGTATGATAAGTTTTTCCATCCATGCAAAAGATAGCCTATGGTGGAACGCATCGACTTAACTCGACTATCATTTCGACCACAAATGTTTTCTATAAATGTTTTGTAATCACAATCAAAACTTTCACATAACTCAAAATCTCTGTCTATTACGTGATCTTTCCACACATAACCACCTATATCAAGATAGTCTATAGTTTTAATATTATCGTATGTAATCTTGACAGCACCATTACGATAGTAAAGGTAAGATGTGTCTTTGTTGTCTTCAATAAAATATACATCAATAGACGAAAGAAGTGTAAGAAATTCTTCACGAAAATATCTTGTGTTTTCAGCAAAATAATTATATACACTTAAATCATCAACATCTAAAAGATAATTTAATATAAAGTCTTTTATTTCTTTTTCACTGGTGTGATCAATCAAGTTGTTTGTTACACGAACAAAAATATAGTTCTTGCTTCCAACTGGATTAAATTTATAAAATCCATTCTCTTCCAGGAAATGTTTAAATAATATATGGACAATTTTTATAGTGCCTTTTTCTGTTTTAGTCCAAAACTTTTGATTTGATTGTTCTTCTTCAAGTCGATTGATTACATTTTCTACTATCCCAATCTCAATATTCGACTCTTCTAACTGAGATCGGATTTCTTTTTTTGATACTCCTCTCTTTAACTTATGTTTTATAAGATTTACTTTTTCTTCATCCTCATAATATTTAGTTCCAAAATTTTGTACATTAGAATACGCAGATTTTATAGTCCTTTTAATTTCATCTTGAGTAAAATTTCTGGATTGATAATTATTTAAAACATACTCAGCTAAAGTTTGAGTAACTCCAAAATCATTAAATGCTGAAGCCAACACATAAGTGTTGTGGTTACGTTCTCCTTCATTCATAGGATATTTCTTCTCCCACCATTTCACTAAAATTTCTACAATTTTATTCTCATCAGTTACTGGTAGTGTTGGAAGGTCCACATTTCTTATAACTTCTTGATATTCTTGTTCTTCTACCTTATCCCATATACTGGAGTTTTCATTCACATGAATTAATGGATCGTAAGATTCATAACACACACGTGACAAGTTTTTTGAAGTCTTATCAAAATATTCTGATGCAAAATGTATTTCTAAACTTTTAAAATAAGTTTTGTGCATTTCAGGATTAGGTGGTATTTTAACTAATGCTTTAATGCCATTGCCACTGGGGGAAATAAAAGCTGCGTATACATAATTGTTTTTAGCTAACCTTTCTTTTTCTTGCAACATTTCTTTGTTTGATGGATAACCATCGAAATCTAAACAGATTAAACCACTGTGTTCGTTTATCGAATTGTCATTACGTTTTGTAAACTTTCCTGAAAAACAAATAGCAGGTAAATGTTGCTTGTATTCGTTTCGTTTAGTTTTATCTGTTGTGTTTCTGATTTTTTTTACTAAGTCTTTTGAAGCACCTTCTTGTATTCTATTTAGAATTATATCAACTGATCTATAGAACGGTTGTGAGGTGTCTTTGATGTCTTTAAATATAGTTATGTTCATTTTGTGTTCATTTGATTTTTTATAAAACTCTGATTTACAGTAGTTTCTTTTATTTTATGTTCATTATGTTCAAATAAAGTATAATAATATATAAATAAAATAATATTAAAGAGTTAATTTTATTGAGATTTAAAATACAGACTAAAAATGAGCATAATGAACACAAAAGAATGGGGGTTAATTACCCCCAAACTTATTGTGCCAATAGATTAAAATGGTAAATCTGGATCACCTTCGACTACAGAAGCTGTAGCAGTTGAGACTTGGTTTGGAGCTGTCTCCTTTTTGTACGGCTCTTGCAATTTACAAGAAAAATACTTTTTCCCATTTTTACTTTCTGTTAACCATGCAGAAACTTGAAATTCATTACCATTCAAGTCTTTTCCATTACCATTGTAATGAGGTTGGTTGTTGTTGTCGGTTCTGTTTTCATTTTTAAACAAAGAAAACGTTCCTGGTTTTACTTCATAAGTTGAATCACTCATAATTTATAATTTAATTTTAATGTTCTGCTCCAAATGTTCAATTGTAGACATGATAATTTCATCCTTATCTTTTCTACAGTTGCAGATGGTTGGAACTTCCATCCACAATACTTTTGCATTTATTCTAAACGAACCGTTGTTAAAGAGTTTGTTTATGTATGTAATTATTAATGTTTGCAGTTTTTTCATCGCTAAAAAATTTAGTGTAAACTTCTGTTGCAGCTTGTACTTTGTTTTGACCACCTTGCACAAAATCGGCAGAGCATTCAAAAATGCCCAGTCTTTGACTGGTTTTACATATTACAATGAACAACATAGGTTTGTTAAACATTCGTTGGTATATATAGGCTTGACTGTCATAATTATAAGTCTTTGCACTGTACATAAATTTATCAATGTCAGAGCTCGTTTTCACGTCAATAATATAATCATCATGAATAATATCAGCTTTACCTTTCCACCAGTTGCCCATTATGTTATCTACCATCGGAACTTCAAACTGATTATTGTCTGCATATATTAAGTCATGTATTTCAATATTACTTGTCATTTTATCTACCCACGACAGAACTTCTTCTTGTTCTTTTTTTAGAAGTAAAATATCATTAGGTGGACAGACTTCCTTGTATGCTTTTGTTGAACGTGAAGCTACATCAACAACTGTAAAGTTGTCTAATTTATCACGCTCTAACATAGCCGTATGAAAATACGATCCTACTAACATAGGTTTAGTTCTAACTTGTGGAATTCTAAATTGCGTAGGATTTTTTAGAAGTTTGATAATATCAGAGTTAGATAAATACTTTCTACCATAATCACCGTAGTAAAAAGTATCATCCTGAAGTTTCTCTATCGCTACTTGTGGTGTATCTAACTTATTTGCCATTTGATAATGTTTTAAAATATACTTCTAAATCTTCATGCTCTGTCTTTTCTATAATATACTTTTCTTCTGTCAGTATATCTATTATTTTTTTAAGACCTTTATCTTTGTTTTTTGCCATAAAACTCAAAACTTTCTGCCAGTTGTCTGTTCCAAATTCTAACTTTATTGGCCATTCACCGACAGTTTTAGTTGGTGGAGATGTAGTTGCAATAATATCTTGCCCAACCCAAAGTTGTAAGCCTAATCCATGCATTGCAATCGCTTTAGCCGTTGCTCTTTGAATGGCCGTATTGATATCAAAAGAATTAATTTTGTTTAGATGAATAGAATTGTTTCTATTGTCAGTTATTGGAAGTTCATCAATATGCTCTACGCCATTGACCGTAATTCCTACACTCACCCAACACGTTCTCCCATCCGTAAAGTAATTTACTACATCACCATTTTCAAAATGTCTTTTGTAAATAGTTCTTGTTGATCCTGGATACTCTATTTGTAGCAACGTCCATGCAGTTGCCCACGAAAGGTAGTCGAAATTTCCTTTTTTCTCTACCTTACCTTTAATGTTGACTTTAGCCAATTTCACAAAAGGATTTTCATTTGTTTTACTCATTGTGTTTTGATTTTAATTTAACTTGATTTAATTTATTTCTAAGGTCTGTATACTTTAAAAGTATATTTTCTCTGCGAGTTTTTAGATTTTGAATATGCTTGTCGTTTTTTCTTGTGTTGACTTCGTTCTGTATTTTCTTTTCAATCATATCTAATTTATGTTTACAATTAGAAAGCGATATTTTAATACATCCTACTTTCCATCCATAAATTAAAAACAATCCAAGTTCATCATTGTCAAGGGGTTTAAAATAATCGCCACCTTTGTTCATGTTGAAGATTTCAATATGCTCTCCAAATTTTTGCATCTTTACACCAGCTCCAATAACAGCAACACCTTTAGGTAATGGTATAATAGATGAACGTGAATCTATATATGCCTCATTCCAAATATCCTCTATTGTATAATATTTAGATAAGGGATTCATCGGCACTAAGGATTTTATAAATTTGTTTAAATTCAGGATCTGATTTTACTTGTTCTTTAGCTTTTTTATAGTTATACATAATGGTTGTATGAGCTACCTCATAACCATGTTCGGCTAAGTAGTGTTGAATGTAAGCAACGGATATTGGACGTTCTTTACATAACAGATATAACATTTGTCTTGCGTCAACTAAATGTCTACGTTTTGATTTTTCGAATATACTATCTAAGTTAACATGAAATTTATCAGCTACAGCAGATGCATATTTGTCAAAGATGTCTTTTTTCATTTTTTCGGTTTAGGTTTATTATCTAATATTTTTTGTAATACTGCTTGTTTTTCTAATTCAATTTGAACTTTTAGCAACATTAAATATCCTATTAAGTCTTTTAAAGTGTCTTCTGAGTCATTTGGGTTGTCAAATCCTATTTTTTTTATTCGACTTAACTTGTCATCAATACGTGCTAAGATTCCCTCTTTTGCAGATAATTTACTAAAAATCTGTGGAGGATTGTTTGCAGTATCTCCGTAATCTTTGTTCTTTTTAAGAAGCAAGTCAATTACTTCTTGACCTACATTTGAAATCATATCACATGTATCTAAAGACACTCCATCTTTCATACTCTCTATTCGTTCTGAATATCCAGTGTTAGGATGAGTTGAATTTGTGTTCCACATATTATTTAAATAAAATTAATGTTAATACAGTAATTGTTAATCCTAACAAACACCAAAACATACTTTTATATATTTTAGTCATTCGTTCTGGACTTCTACCTTGATTACTTCTATATTGACGTTCTTTACGAACATTTTTGGTATAGACAATAGTCCAATTGTTTTTAGAAATTGCTCTGGATCTCCCAGCTTCAGTCTTGTACCATCGTGTGTAGGGGATTGGCTTCCCATTTTTTAAGAAAGCAATACCATATGGTTTGCTAAATTCTTTTTGAGTAATAATTTTAATTTCTTGCATCTGATTTAAATTTTGTTTTGTACCACCAAAACCCCACTACTTTCGTAGTGAGGCATGGATAAATAAACACACAACTATTTATGAGCCAATAAACAAGGGTGGCTCACCCTTTGTGTCTTCTAATTTGTTTTCTGTGTAAGGATTCTGTGAAGGTCTTATCCTGGATTTGTGAGAATTTTCGATTTGTTTTTTACAGTCGTTGAGGTATTGTTCTAAGGTCATAATGAATTTAATTTTATTTAATTATTGTACAAATTTAGTTAATTAAGTTGTTAATTCCTAACTATTTTAAAGTTTTTAGAGTAAGAACGTGACAGTCGTTTAGCTATTTCTATGGCTTCATTATCGTTCTTTGCAGTCACATCTATATGCTCATAATCATAGCCCATATCGTCTGCACCTACATAAGCTAAAAACCAATATTCTACTGTATAAGGCTTGAGTTCTTTAAGTTTGTTTTCTGTTGAAATAATAACTTCCTCACACAGTTCTGTTGGTATTTTACTTCTGTCGTAATACGATGAACGACCTTGTGTGCCAGTCGAAGAACCTCTCGGAGCAGATGTATGACAAGGCATTCCATTTTTACACATTTTTCTGGAAATCCAGGAGTCGTTGTTGTTCCAAATATCAGTTGGTTTCATTCTGTCATCTCCATACTGACAATAAGTTACGGTGTTTAACGAATGTTGAATTTTTGCCCAGTGAGGTGACTTTCTCATTTTTCCACGTGGGTTTTCAACGTACCAAATTAAGTTTGGATTTTGAGTCAAATAATACTCTATAATTTCCATTGTCTTGTGTAGGATCTTTAAACCCTTTTTCGCATTTTCTGTCTTTGGTGTAAAGACTTCACCTTTCACCCAGTGACGCCCAATAGACGCTACACTAAATGATTCACATGGTGGACTCGCCCATATAACGTCTGGAACGAAAGGTACTTTGTTTACATCAAATTCTAATATGTCCACAACATAATCTGTGTTGGGGAAATCAGTGAAATCGGAAGAGAACACAGTGTGTCCTCTATCCGTTCCAACTTTGCCGATGCTACGGCTACCACTAAATAATTCTAATATATTCATCTTTGTTTAATTTAATTGATTAGTAAAATATCCACATACATACGTAGAATAAGATTGACAGTATTGCCAAAAACAATATGCTACCTATAGCTTCAAGTGGCTCTTCTTTTATAAATTTTAAGAACTCTTTCATATCTATGTGTTTTCGATTATTGATTCTATCTCTTGCTCTCTATCCAGAACCTCACGAGCCAAAATCAGAAGGCAACGTAGTCCTTCTAATTCTGAATCGCTTGACTCTTTACTTATTTCTTGATTGTCAATTGCTTCAACGCAATCACTTAAATCTCGTGCAGTATTTTCAAATCTGCAATAACTTAAATTTGCCATAATTAATTATCTTTTCGTTTGTAGTAAAGACTGCTCCAATTGTTAATACTCTCTACTTGATTTCGTTGTTCTCTCAACCACTCATCAACTTTATTTGTAATGACTGTTGCACAGTCAAAACTCAAGTCTGTTAAGTAGTCTGCAAAGAACTCATTTGTATCAAAGTGTTTTTGCATTTCTACCCAGTTTTTAGGCAGAACATCATCGTCAGTGTATACTTCTACTATCTCTTCTTTTACTTTATCTATTACAACGTCTATCTCTCGTTTAAGATTAGGGAGTGTAAGGTGTGATATCCACTGTTCCATAGCATTGATAAAATCTTCTTTGTCTATGACTTCATCGTCATAACAGTCAAGATTAAACTTAAATGCTTCCATTAGTGTTGACTCTTTTGTCAACTGTATTTGTCTGTGTTTAAATGTATTTTCCATAGTTATTTATCTTAAAATTTTAATTGCTTTTTTGATTTGTGTGTGCGTGTATTTAGCACTTTGAAAGTGTGCATATGACTCACCTAATTCTTCTAATATTAATAGATTGTCAATTGCTTGTTCTAAAAGATCCTTCGCAGCTTTGGGTGTAATCCCCATAGTATATTGAAGTGAATTAATGATGTTAGTTACCTCATCACGTGATTGCCATGATAAAACTCCAGACTCACCGTTAATTGACTCTATGTTAGTCATAACCTCAAATGAGACTACGCCATCACCATATAAGCCTTCACCACCTACTACTGAGATTGTGTTGCCGTTAGGGAACTCGTGAAACGCTTGAACGCCTTTACACGCTTTGTGTTTGTTGAAGTTTAAGTCATCAAAGGACTGTACTGATTTGTTCATAATTGTGTATTTAATTGTTTGACATTATTGTCGTGGTATGGGGAGAATCGAACTCCCCAATGCACCATGCATACCGTTATATTATATTGTGTAAGCACAATCTAAATTACCTCTGTCGTTAAATAACGCCAATGCACCACCATCATTCCCTTCATCATCTGTTTGTGGAAACATTAAAGAACCATCTGACATATGTAATATGATTGGTGAATTATACCACCCTAAACTATCTCTTTCTGATGGTGTACAGTATCTAACCTTCACTATAGATAACCCAACTAAGTGTTGGAATTTCTTTGCATGTTTAAAGTGTGGTAGATTGTTTCGCTCCTCACGTGCTTTACGTCTTGCTTTCAATCTGTCTTCATTAATAGTTCGGATGAGTTTAACCCCTTCTTTATAAGTTCCCATACCGAACTTAAAACCGTTGTCGCTTAGACGATATAGTCCTCTATCAATACGCTCAAGTAGTTTCTCATCATCTGTCCATGACTTAATTGCAGTTGCGTAGTTACCTTGACGAACCACGTAAGTCTCAATGTCATTGCCTTGAGCAACCCATATTGCTTTATGGATGTCTTGACGTGTAAAGGTTTGGTGTCCCCATCCTTCTTCAGTTTGTCTTGATAATATCAACTCTACAAGTTGACGAAATGTTGTGTGTTTTACTGTTGATTTGTTTGTTTTAATTGTACTCATGATTGTGTGTGTTTAAGATTAATTATTGTTTAAGTATAAATTCATTTAATAGTTCTTTGTTAGAGGAATCCAACATCATATAAAACTTGTAGAACAACTCTGTTCCAGTTAAATTCTTTATGAATCTGTTGTCTGTCTCTTTTCTCGCTACTGTCAAATAGCCAACTAATACATCCCATTTAGACTGTAAGTGATTGGATAACATTGTGTCAACACCCCATACTCTTTCGATGAAATCGTAGTGAAAATTGTTAGCGTAGTAAGTGAATGTAATGATTGCGTTAGACTCGTGAAATGCATACTCTGATGGAGTTGTTGCGTGTTTAACGTTTGTTGTTTCGGTGCTCATCTGAGCGTGTAATTTGTTGTTCATTTTGTGTGTATTTAATTATTAATATATGTGCAATATACTATTAATTCTTGAACCGACCAAATCCCTTCGTAGAGGATGACTTGATGCACAACTCGAACCACCAGTTCTCTCTTTGCTAATGTCCTGGTAGACAGTAAGTTACACAACTCTCTCTTCGCAGCTTTAGTGAGGATGAAACGTTTACTCTCTGACTGGCTCGGACTGGGGTTAAGAGATGTCTCTCTGTCTCTCTTTAATTATATTGGGGGAAGGACTATGGTGATAGGGGAATATGTAAGCAGATATAGTACCGTAAGACTAACGGATAAGGGATGCAACAAGCACCACCAATGTGGAGCAAGGGAGTAAGGTGTTACCCCCTCATGAATTCTGAAAAAGTCTGAAGAAAAAATTAGAAATTGTTTCTCGAAGACAAAAAAGTTTTGATTTTATTTTTAGGGCTGGTCAACGTATAACCTACTATAACCCTCAACCCCAACATATGTGAAATTTTTTTTTTACCTTTACAAAAAATTAGAGATATGTCATATAATAAATCCCACAATGCAGGTGACGGCTTGTATATTAAAAACGGTAGGCTCATCAACATGAGAGCTGAAGGTGTGTCTGGTATTGAACAAGCTTCAATGTATAGAAACCAAATGAAAAAACAATATAAAATCGACTGTATAGCTGATGGTATCGAAAGAGCTAAGATGCGTATGGATGGTAGTAAAAATATATTAAAGTATTAAGACTTTCCCGATTGTTCTGTTTTGATCATGTGAAAAGAGGGGGTTCGTAAATCGAGCTTCCTTTTTTTTATTGACTTATGTTCAAACCTAACATAACTATGTTCATTTAAAAAAAAACGAACACAAACTAATTATCTGATTTTCAGTATATTATATTTATTATGTTCATTATGTTCATTTTAAAGTAAATATATAGAGTAATAAAATATATATATATTGTAAGTTATATATATATATATAGAATAGAAAAAAACGAGCATAACGTACACAACCGTTTAATTAATTTTTGTACCTTTGCATTATAATTTAATTAATTCTAATATAATGTCAAAAGGCTATATACCAAAAAATCTTGATTTCGATTCAGAGGCAAGAACAAAGTTAATTTCAGGAATATCTAAAATTTCAAAAGCCGTTAAGAGTACGTTAGGCCCACGCGGTAAAACCGTATTAATAGAATCTGCTGATCACCTTGGTGGAATTACAATCACAAAAGATGGAGTTACTGTTGCACATTCAATTTATTTAGATGATGCCGTAGAGAATCTTGCAATCCAAATGATGAAGGATGCAGCATTAAGAACTGCTAACACCGCGGGTGATGGAACGACTACTGCTATTGTATTAACCGAAGCATTAGTAAAAGCTGGAAACAAAAGATTAGACGAAAGTCATAATGTGACTGAGGTTATTAAACATATAAATAACTTCACAGAGGAGGTTGTTAAAGAGTTAAAACGCCAAAGTAGGAAGATAACAAAAGCCAGGTTATTAGATGTTGCTACAATTTCTGCAAACGGTGATAAAGAAATAGGTACTATTATAGCTGACGCTTATAACAAGGTTGGGCATAGTGGAATTGTTACAGTAGAAAAGTCTATGACTTCAGAGACATATGCAGAAGTAACTAATGGAATTAGAGTTGACCGAGGATATACATCTAATTTATTTATAAACAATCAAAGAAAAGACGAGTGTATCTTAGAAGATGTTAAGGTCTTAGTTTGTGATACTGAAATTAGTAACATACTACAAATAGAAAAAATACTTAAACCAGTTATACAAAACAATCAGAAACTTCTTATAATAGGAAAGTGTTCTCAGAATGTAATAAACACATTGGCCGCGAATGTTATGCGAAACGGTTTGAAGTTTTGTAACATTGAGCCACCAAACTTTGGCTATAAGCAACATGAGTTAATGCAAGATATTGCTATATCAGTTGGTGCAACTTATTATTCTGAAAAGACTGGAGATGATTTAAGTTTGATAGAGCCTTCAGATCTTGGTAACGCAGATAAAATTATTATTGGAAAGAGTTCATCTGTGATTATTAAACACTCAGCACTTACGGAGCAGATTAATAATCGTATCCAAGAACTAAAAGAATACCAAAAGGGTTGTACTCAACAAGCCGAGATAGATTATATCAATCAAAGAATTGCGAGTTTAGCTGGTGCAATTGGTTGTATATATGTTGGTGGAAACTCTGACGTAGAACAAAAAGAAAAATTTGACCGAGTCGATGACTCGGTGTGTGCAGTGCGTTCCGCACTGGAAGAAGGAATTCTTGCAGGAGGGGGACTATCTTTGTGGAGAGCTGCTTGGTGGCTCAAACCTTCTGATAATGATTATGAATTTGAATTACCAATTGCAAAGAAAATACTTAGTGACGCTTTACAATCTCCTCTACTTCAAATATGGGAGAACGCAGGAATACCAAACGCAAACACAGAAAAGAATATGGCTAACAACTGGGATGGCAACAGTTGGGGATTGGATGTTAAAAGCAATGAATGGGGTGACATGTATAAAATGGGAATCATCGATCCTTTAAAGGTAACTAAGAACGCATTAATAAATGCAGTATCAGTTGCTACTACAATTTTAAGCACCAATGCAATAGTAACCCACGCAAGAATTAAAGAAAAGTAATATGCAGGCAATAGGTAAATACATAGTAATAAAAAAAATAAACGAGGAATATAAATCAGACTCTGGATTATTATTATCGAGTGCTGACATAGAATCATTTAGATATCATAAGGGTGAAGTAATTAATCCTGGAACAAATGTAGAAGTGATTAAACAAGGTGATGTAATTTATTTTGATAAGTCTTCTGGGCACACTATGTTTCTTGAAGATGAGAGTTATACTATCATAGAAGAACGCAATGTAGTTATTGTTCTTTAATTTCTTTATTCATTTCAACAATCATATTTCTATAAACTTTATCCATGTATGAAGCATCATTTCTAAACAGTGGATTGTTTTTAGAAGTTTCTGCAATAATATCTCCATTTAATTTTTTATAAATAGTATTTACAATTCGTTTAGACTTGTAAGTTAATTCATAGAGAGTTGATTCATTTCCTTTTCGTTTTCTCCACACGTGTATCCATCCCTCTTTGAGAAGATAATTAAATCTCTTAATATCCCAGGACATTAATTCTTCAAAATTTTTGAATTGACTTTTGTTAAATATCTGCTCACTGTATAAAAATAAAAGCATTTCTAATTCAGGAGTCCCTAAATTATATTTAGCTCTTACCCAATACCTTACTACACGCCAATATTTTAAATAGTCGTGACTCGGTTTAACACGAGATGTTTGTCTTCTGTTAGACACCCCTTTAAATTTCATTAGATTAATTTGTTATCTTTGTAAAGATACAAAAGTAATGCGATGAGAAAAGAGAATGTAAGTAAAATCATTATTCATTGTTCCGCAACAAGAGAGGGAGATGACTCTATCAATGCTGAGGTTATAGATCGGTGGCATAAAAAAAGAGGATGGAAAGGAATAGGATATCATTTTTTAGTTTTAATAGACGGTTCTATTGAAACTGGACGAATGATAGACAAGTGTGGAGCTCATACTAAAGGTTTGAATTGCAGTTCAATATCGATCTGTTATGTGGGAGGAGTAGAATCTGAAAAAGATTCAAAAGGAAAATATCCTGCAAAGGATACAAGAACATCAGAACAAAAAGAAACATTGTTAGAATTATTGCATGTGTTACGTAAAATGTATCCAGATGCAAAAATTCATTCTCATCGAGACTTTGCTGCGAAGGCATGTCCAAGTTTTGATGCAACTACTGAGTATTGTAATATATAATAAATTATAGCAAATAAAAATAAATAATTATGGGAAATTGTACATACAGATATGATGGAAAAATACACACAGCTGGAACTAAAGATGCGTGTGCAAAACTAAAAGCGGGTTATCAGAAATATTTGAAAGACAATAATATGGATAATCCTAAATCACGCTTGACAAGAAACACAAGTACTACAAGAGGTACTGACTTCCAAGAAAAGAAAAAGAAAAAAACTAAAATACAACAAAAAATTGAAAGTGCATTAGCAAAAAGAAAAGCATTAAAGAAACAAAAAAAGAAGTTGGACTCTATAAGAGGTCAGAAAAGAAGAAATTTTGATGGCAAATGGAACTAATTTTAATATTCTTATATTTGTAAATAACTAATAATAAAAAAAATAAAATCATGAAACAAGGTTATAACGACAGACTCGATGAGTCTTTAGGATCGAGACATGGAAAAAAATCTCAATCTTACAAAAGCAGACGTAATGAATCAAAAGCTATGTCTAAAAAAATGTATGGACACTCGTATGGTGCAGACAAATCAATGTCTTACAGACACTCACAAAAAGTTCATCAACACAGTTTTAGAAAATAAACTATGAGTTTCAAAGCAGTAGCATCTAAAATAGCAAAAAAACAGAAGATATCTAAAAAAGCTGCATCAGCAATCTTAGCGTCTTCTACACGAAAAGCAAGTCCTAAGGCTAAAAAGAAAAACCCAAAACTAAAAAAAGTAAAAGGTAAGGCTAAAAAATAAAATTTAAATTTAATCTAATGGCAAAAAAAATTGTTAAAACAAAAAAAAAGGCTTTAGACAAACCAAAGCCAATTAAAGTAAAAGTTGAAAAAGAAAAGGCAGAAATGTTTATCGATAGCAACACACATATTCAACACGTACCTTATGTACCACGAAGAATAGATAAAGTGCCGTCACCAAAAAAATAGAATTATGGGGAAATTATTAGTAAAATTAGGAATCTGGATGCAGAACGTATGGTGTAAGTTTCAATGTAAATGGAATTGGCTTATATCTAAATTAATATTTGAAGTGGATGAATGTCCAGTTTCACAATGCCTTTGTAAACCAGGATCAAGTATTCCAGAGGTAAACATGCCTGATCCAGTAAATATGGGTGGAAACATAGATGAAGATCCTTATTATAAAAAAAGTAAAGAATTGAATAAATGAAAAGAACAAAAACATCCAGAGGCTTTGGTGATTCAATAGAAAAATTTACAAGAGCAACAGGAATAAAACAAGTTGTAAACAAAGTCACGAAAGGTGGGTGCGGTTGCGACAAGCGTAGAGATACATTAAATAGGATGTTTCCATACCAAAAATAAATAGTAACAAAAGAGATTTTTAACCCTCAAAACAAAAAAATGGCATACCCAAAAATTACCGTAAATACTGGATTATCATTAGAGATAATAGCCAGTGACACATTACCTATCCCATCACCTGGACTACCAGTAATATCTGGAACAACTACAGCCGCTACAACAGATAAATTAGTTGACGTTGGAGCTGACTTCAGTGAAGTTGAAATCGGAGATATAGTTTACAACACAACAGATAACACTTCAGCAACAGTAGTAGCAATAGATAGTTCTACTATATTAGAAGTAAGTGCTGATATATTTACATCTCCAGAAGCATATACTATATTTTTAGGTGGCCCTAACGGTTCGTCAAGAATAAATTCTGCTGAAGGATGTTTATTATATGTAGGAAGCAGTGATGCTACTATGGATATAGCAAAATCTTATGTTGATGTTAAAGTTAAAACAATAGCTGGAAGCATTGTTACGTTTAGCAATTTTCCAGTAGGAGAATATCTACCTGTACAAATTTTACAATTATTTTCTACAGGAACAGATTCGGCAGCAAGAAATAACTCATTAGCAATTTGGTAATATGCAATTCGACATGTCAGACATAAAATTATATATACTTAACGCATCCACATTTGCTATATCCTTTACTCATATAGATATGGTATTAAAAGTACTATTGTTATTAATCAGTATAGGATATACCGCACAAAAATGGTATTTATTAGATAAAGAACGAAAAGATAAAAAAAAATAAAATGGCAGGAAGGACTAAAGGAAAAAAGGTTTGTTGGCAATATGGCGGTGGCAAATATTGTGGAACACTAATACCAAGCAAAGAAACTGCTACGCATAGATATGCAAGAACTGAGAATGGAAAAATAAAATCATTACCTAAAAAGAAATAATTATGGCATTTAAAGTACATAACATGTATAGTAAAACAGGAGTAAAAAAAGTTGCCAAAACAATGTCTCAGCATTTATCATTAAAGAAAAAAGGATATACTCATACTAAAAAGAAAAAATAATGGCTAAAAAAATGAGCAAAAAAGATTACAACAAGATAGGCTTTAAAAATAAAGATGTCGATAAGTTTGGAATGTTAAGCGTAAGAGCCGGTATTGATAATAACCCAGGTATCACTAAAGCAGACAGAATAGCTGGAGCTACAATGAAAAAGAAATAATTATGCCAACGAAACCAAGAAAAACCAGAATAAGAAGAGTTACAGAATGTACTTATGATTCTGTAACAAAGAAAAAAACTTGTAAAAAAGTATTAAAGAGAATGACTAAAAATCAAGCTCTTAAATCGAAAGGAAAAATAATAAATGCACAAAAATAATTATGCCAACAGTAAGTTATAAGTGTGGAGACACAGGAAAAATGAAAAAAAAACAATTTCCCTACAACGCAGTAGGTAAAGCTCAAGCAACAGAGTTTGCTAAAACAATGAGTGGTAAAGTAAAAAATAATCCAAACTATGGTGATGAAAAAGCTATGGGTAAAAAAATGTATTAAGTTATGCCAGATCCAATTACTAAAAAAGTTAGGGACTCTTTAAAGAGAGTTAAAGTTAGAAAAAAAATCGTTAAAGATTCTACAAGTAGAATGGAAATGGTTAATGTCTTAAAAAAAGAATTAGGCAAAGAAAACTATAATAAGATTAGAACTACAAAAGGTGTAAAACAAGTTAAGCTAACTAAAAAACAAAAGTCTTTTATTAGTCAGATAAATCGTTTAGCAAACAAAGAACAAAGAAACCGAAGAAAAATCGGAGATAAATCTATATTAGGTAGAAAAAAGAAAAAATAAAAAAACGAAAAGCATAATGGGACTTTATTGTAAAGGATTAAAAGGAGAAAAATTAAAAAAGTGTAAAGCTAAGATAGCTGCTAAAAGAAAGACTCCCGCTTACAAAATGAAACGGAAAAAAGATTCTGTTAAGCTAAGGAAATTAGATTCACTTAAGGGTTTTCGATATGAAAAAATTATGAAAAAAAGAGATTCACTAAAAGAGTCTCTAAAAAATCAAAAAAAGAAATAGTTATGGCAGGACCAGGAGGTAACAAGAAAAAAATGAATTCATCTAACAAATCAGTTAAGATGACTATGTTGGCTAAAAAATCTTTAGCTATTCAAAAAAAGAAATTAGCTAAATGTGCTGCTGCTTCAAAAAGCTCAGGTAAAAAATGTAGTCTTAAAAAAATGTCAAGACTTAGAAAGAATATAGCAGGTTTAAATTCTACAGGAAAGACTAAAGTAAGAAGAGGTGTTGACAAAGGTGTAGAGGTAGGTAAAAAAGTAGCTAATTCTAAAACTGGTAAAGTAGTACAAGGAGCTATTAAACTTGCAAAAAACATAAAAAACCTTGATGCTAAAGGAGCTGTTAATACAATTACCAAAACAGCTAAGGACGTTAAGAAAGCTCCTACAGTTATTAATTATAAAAAAATATTAAAAAAGAAAAAATAATGGGTGTATTAGATAAACGAAGTAGGCTTTTAAAAAAAGCAGAAAGAAAAAGAAGACAAGCACAAAGAAGAAAAGATAAAGGTTGGCCTCAAGCAGCGAGAAGAAGTGAGCAAGAAGCTTATGAACTTAAAAGAGAAGCAAGAAACAGTTGTGGAAGAGGTCGTAGTGCTGTATATAGAAAAGGAAAAAAAGTAGGTTGCAGAACAAAAAGAAGAAGATAAACTAATAAATATATAAATTATGTTTAGTTAGAGCAATGGCAGTAAGAAGAACGACAAAGGGGAAAAACGCAAACTACCGTTCTACAGCAAGTGGAGCAGGTATGACTGCACGTGGAGTAGCTGCATACAATAAAAAGACTGGGGGTAATTTAAAAACCGCAGTTACTGGAAAAGTAAAAAAAGGAAGTAAAGCATCTAAAAGAAGAAAAGCATATTGTTCCAGAAGTTTAGGACAAATGAAGATGCATAATATAAGTTGTAAAAAAACACCAAACAAAAGAATTTGTAAAGCCAGAAAACGATGGCGTTGTTAAAATATGAGAGAGATGTATAAATACCAAAAAAAAATAGTTTTAGATATATTTAAACATCCTTTCAAAACAGTTATAACGTTTTTGTTTATGTCTATGATTTTGTTAATAATCTTAGGCAGTTGTTCGGTAACACACGAACCTTTTCATTTTAGAAAAGTAATAGGTATTACACATTCTGGTGACACTGTTCTTATAGATGTAAATTCATTAAGACCAAAAATATATAACACTTACCAGTATAATAATACTATTCCTTATTATAACAATATACCTTACACTCCCCAGGTAATTATCAGACCTGTTGTACGTCCAAAACCAACTATAGTAACGCCAAATGGTCAAAAGCCTACAATAGTAAAACCCCCTAAAATAAAAGATGAATGAAAGAAATTTTAGCTAAAATATTTGGATCAAAAAGTGGAGGAATTGCAGATTCGCTATCTAATGTAATAGATAAATTTGTTAGAACTAAAGATGAAAAGGCAGAGTTTGAAAAAGCTATGACTGAAATATTTATAAAAGCAGAAGCAGATCAACAAAAAAATGTAAGTGATAGATGGAAGTATGACATGGCATCAGATAACATGTTGTCTAAATCAGTACGTCCAATGACTCTTATTTTTTTATTTGTTTCTACAATTTTGCTTATTTTTATTGATTCAGGATTTATTAACTTTGCAGTAGACGATGAGTGGAAAGAATTATTAAAAATGCTTCTTATAACTATCACTGCTGCATATTTTGGAGGCCGTAGTTATGAAAAAGGAAAATCAATAAAAAAATAGATGGCAAGAATTAGTACATATGATATTGCTAAACCAGTTGTAGGACAAGACAAATGGATTGGGACAGACTCTCAAAACAATGACGCTACACGTAATTTTACGGCAAATGATGTAGCTATATTCATAAATAAAACTGCAGGTGAATCTCAATTATTGAGATATATATATAGTACAGGTGGTGTAAACGCAAGACCTGAAAGCAGTATAACATTACCAACTGGTGGTGCAGCGACTCAGTCATTTGCATCCTTAAACAATATTGTTTTAAGTAAATATGCCGAAAATCAAGGTGGTACAACATTAAATGTATCATCATGGTACACTTCACCCTTAGTTGGATCTGAAATTTTAATTACTCAATGTGATGATATAACTCAATGGGGAATTTATAAATGGGATAGTGCATCTCAAAAAGGTGGTGAAATTGATTTTTATGAAATAGGTTTAACACTAAAAGCAAGTACTGGAAGCTTAACGGAAGATAAAGAATATTTTATATCTTTGCTCACATATAATGTATCAGCCCAAGGCGATGCAAATTTTGTAGGAACTTTAAACGGAAATGCGGCAATATATACTATTAGCCATAACTTAAATAAGTATCCTTCAGTAACTGTAACAGAAAAAGACGGATCGTCAGATCCAACTGAAGAAATAGCTTGTTCTGTTATCTATTTAAATTTAAATCAAATCAGAGTAGAATTTAACAGTAATTTTGCAGGGAAGATAATTTGTAATTAGAAAAAAAATAAAAAATGGCAATAAAATATTTATCAGACATTAATTTACTTAATGGACAACTAAAAAACTTTAAGGTTGATAACGTAACCTCAGATCCATCAGGATTATCTGGTGAAGGTCAAATGATATACCGATCAGATACTAATGTAATGAAATATTACGATGGTTCTGGTTGGCAAACTTTTGGAACAAGTGGTGGTTCAGTTACATCTGTAGCCCAATCTCATGGTGGTAATGCTTTTAGTGTAGCTGGTTCTCCTATTACAGGATCAGGAACTTTAGCTATAAGTGTTGTTGGTTCTTCTTCTCAATATATTGATGGAGCAGGAAATTTAACAACATTCCCAACAATACCTCAAGGAGACATAACAGCTATTGTAGCTGGTTCAGGTATGACAGGTACAGATTTATCTGGTCCGATACCTACTTTAAATGTTATAGGTGGGCTTGGTTTAACAGCTAACGCTGATGATATACAAG
>Ga0209535_1000081_pt1 | contig 56840 bp, 67 predicted proteins | sample LinPmetageLP28_FD_184041 | JGI IMG/M metagenome (GOLD analysis project Ga0209535, IMG submission 184041) | Marine viral communities from the Pacific Ocean - LP-28 (SPAdes) (version 2) | ecosystem: Environmental > Aquatic > Marine > Oceanic | place: Pacific Ocean | collected 2009-08-22 | reverse complement strand
ATCGGCCGAGGACGCGCAGGCGAGCTCAAGGCGGGATACAGTAAGCATCTCGAGCGGTCGCTGGTAAGCTGGCAAGCTGCACAAGATCTCGGTTATCAGTTGAAGCTGAACACAGTTGTGTGTAACTATAATAAGGCTGACGACATGTCTGACTTAGTCGCGCAGTTAAGGCCACATCGCTGGAAAGTTTTCCAGGCCTTACCGATCAAAGGCGAGAATGATGATGTATGGGATGAGTTAGAGATCACGAGTGAGGAATTTCGGGCTTGGGTTGCTCGGCATGAGCACTTAGAGCCTGTTGTTGAGTCGAATGAGTTAATGACTGGTAGTTATTGCATGCTCGACGGTAAGTTGAGGTTTTATAATAATGTGGGAGGGGAATTCAAGCGCAGTGCCCCGATTCCTGAGGTAGGCATGGATCGGGCTTGGTCGGAGATCGAGTCGATGTTCAACGATGATGTATTTGAGGATCGCGGTGGAGTTTGGTCTTGGGAGGTGTCAAAATGAATTGTGTTCATTTAGGCACCGGTCGACCGATGATGGTGTTTCATAGTAAGACAGAGGCTCGACGATATGCTAAGAAGTGTAAGCGGAAGCATCGTAAGTTAGTGCCTTATCGATGTGCACGTTGTGATTACTGGCACTTGCGGACGAAGTCGAATGATGAGCATTATAAGGTGTGTAGTTGTCGAGATCATCTAGGTCGTTTGAAGCGTGCTTACTTAGATCGGGATAAGATAGAAGCTGTGTGTGCAAAGATAAATGATAAAGCTAGGTGTGAAGCTGTAGAGGTATATGAGTGTCCAGAGTACTATGATGTGTGGCATTTGACCGGTATCGGAAAGAAAAAGTAGAGTGTGAGCTGAGGAGGACCCTGCGGGGTCTTACTCGGCGTTCATAGGGTAGGGCTAGCTCGCGCCGGTGAGGACCGGGGGTTTTTATTGAAATTTTACCGGAGACAAATAAGTTGATCTTTGATAGTTATTTATATACATCATATCATGGAGTCATAATGAAAGTGACACGAAGACAATTACGACAAATTATTTTACAAGAAGTGAGAATCAAGCCTTCTGTTACTAATATCCCGCCGGAGCATTTAAATAAGATACATAGTCTCATTGATGGTGGTCGCCTAGCGCAGGCGCAGTCACTAATAGATGCATTTGACGGAGACCCAGACTATGTTGATAGCTATATGACGTACGAAAAAGTTGGTGACTTAGAGAAGCTAGGAAATGAAGCAGCTGAAATTCTTAGTGATCCCGGTTATCGTTATGGCGATGTGCAATCAGTGGACGATCGAGCAAGGGCCATAGCACGCGATTTCATGAAAGACTTCGAGAAACAAGAGGATCGACTAGACTCGTTTTATGACTCTTACTATACTAGATATGCAAAAAATAGAAACAAAGAGCATCTAAATGCTATACCTCAGCATCGCGACCCGGACATGTTTTTGGAGCATAAACTATTACAAGAAATGGCAGTGCGTCGCATTCTCGAGATCGAAATGACAGATCAGTATTACTTGCGTGCACCTGAGTTACCTGGTGGTGAAGTTGCTATTGGTGTTGAAGTTGAAGACTTGATTGATGCGTTGTATTCATTTATTAATAAGTCTTATACTCACATTGTCATGGCTGATGACTTACGTGATTTTAATCGTGATCGTTCTCAGTTCCGATATGGAATCTACACTAAGATAGAAACAGCGATCAAGATGTTGCAGATACATAGAGATCCAAGACGACTATATATACAGAGGTCATAATGATTATCACAAGAAAACAATTAAGACGATTAATTAGCGAAGCCATGTATGACCCGAACACATTTCCAAGCGGTGAAGATAGGCACATTCCGCAGTCAATGATCGTATCAGATAATCCGGAATACAGGGAGAAAGTGTCAACAATGTCAGGAGACAGCGATGAGTATTTCAAGTCCGCGGCAAATTTAATTGACATCTCAGATCAAATGGATGCCCCAGCTGTTGTAAAGATGAGAGGTGGGTATGAACGCTTGTCTAGCCGACCCACGCTTAGTGTGGCATACGTCAACAAAGATGGTTCCAAATTTCGACGTGTTGAAGCCCCGGTGAGTAAAAGACTTTTTCAAAAAGTCAAAAATGCTGTGAGAGCCAAAAAGGCGGGTAGCCCCAGCCTAAGTAGTTCAGAGTTGCTAGCTCTATTCGACAAGGTTGTCTCTGAAGCTGAAAGATGGCTTCTGAATAACATGGACGATGTAAATGAGTATTACTATACCGGAGCGTACGAGTTTGACTGGGAAGACGGTGCGTATTACAATCCTAATAATGACTTACTTGACGAGTTAATTAATTAAAAAAGAGGAAAGAATGAGAATTACTCGCCGGCAACTAAGACGATTAATACGTGAGTCAGGCCTTAATACGACTTGGGATATGGGAGATCGAGTTGTTAGTTTAGGGGATGTGACCGGTTTCTTAGACAGTCGTGCACGGCCGGTGATCACAATGAATGCGTGTAAACTTAAGAAGATGCTAGCACGCGAGATAACAGGTATCGAGACACATCGAGTGCAGCGCGCAAATATATTGACGCCGATCATTGTTGAAGTGGATCGTGTGACCAAGCGCCCTGTTGTAGTGCTCGACGGGAATCATCGACTGGCCAAGGCTGCGGCACTTAATGCTAGTGTGCATATGCGTGTTCTGTATAGCGATGAGCGGAATGAGTTATTTGGATTGTAGTTACATAATTATTTAAGAACAAAAGGAATTATAATGAAAACTACCCGGAATCAAATAAGAAAATTAATCAGTGAAGCTATGTTTTTCGAGCATAGAATCAAACCCTCGTTACCTGCACATATTCCTGCATCTCATGCAGAAAAAATTAATGCAATGATTGATCGAGGAACACCAGAGGATATAAATCAAGCTAGAAGCTTTCTAGACTCGTACGGTGCGCCTAATTACGTGGATAATTACATCGCGTATCAAGAAGTTGGTGATATGGAGAAATTAGGAGGTCGAGCAGAAGATATTTTAAGCAATCTCCCACAAGATCCGGAAGAAAGCAAAGATGCGCTAGGTAGAATATATGGTTTTGGTGGTATTGAGTCTCAGGCACAAGAACTAGCGATGGATAAAGCTGTGAGAGATGCTGGAGATGACCTAGGTCGAATCATTGATTTAGACGATATACATATGGATAGGTATTTTAATGCCAACCCTAGCAATAGGACACGTGCTGGGATTGAAGAGAAATTAACACGTAATCAAATAAGAAAAATTATTATTCAAGAGATACGTGCTATAGGCCGGTATTAGTACCTGCATAATATACAAAAGAAAGAGAACTTAATGAAAGTAACAAAGAAAATATTAAGAAAGTTAATACAAGAATCGTTAATGCACACGCTAGCTTTGCAGTCTGCTCCTGACGAATTTAAAGAATCTACGATGACTAGTCATGCTGTGGGATTAATGATACAGAGTGTGCTGTCGCTGTATCGTGCTTTACCTGACGGGATATATAGATCTAAGCAAAGATCTGGTTTTAAAAAAACAGATTCTACTCTAGAGTTGCCATCCAGGCTAGAGTTTTTTACTAGTAAGTACTCTATGCACGGTGGTGATACAAGAGGGGCTTCGTCGATTGGTAAGTTAATGACACCTTCTGGTAGAGAAAACTTGACAAAGTTAGGTAATTTGACATCAGAAGTAAATTTTATTGCTGTGTTTTTCAAGATTGCGCATGACAATTCTTTTTATTTAACAGACTCGCGGGATGATTTAATTGAGATGGGTGAAAAGTATGATGATTTTCTTGTTACTTCTAATGCTCACGGAATTAGTCCTATTCATTTATTTTTTAAAACAATCTTTTTGCACTCAGGATATTCAAAGGGTATTAATATAAAACACTTTACACCTGCTGGATTTAGCAAAGTCTTTTCATTTATTAATCGCACTGAGAATGAACTAAAAAGTGAATTTGATGACACTTTAAAAGACATATTACTACCACTGCTTGGTTTTTCCGGAGATAGTTTATCACCATCAGAATTAAGTTATGAACAGCGCGCTTCGAGTGGTACCACAATTGCTGAAATATTTGAGTACTTTCGTCGAGGATTTGCAACAAAAGATGGAATCGATCGTTTTAATGTGTTTTTTAAAATGATTAAATCATTAACGCCTGACCAGGTTGCCAAAGAAATCTACAATAATACTGAAGGGATTGATAAGATTGTTAATGTTAATATTCGATTTTTTGTAGAAATGATGCAAAGTTATAATGATTTTGTTGAGGAATATAAGCAAAAAATTGATGAACAAACATATGAGTCTTATATTTACCACTCTCATCATTTAATTAATGCTGCTGAGAATGCTAGTATTATTATAAAGTACTATGATGGGTCGTATTCTCTGTTTTTAGACAGGTAAATAAGTTAAGTTTATTTGAAAACTTTTGTAAAGCACAGTATTCTTCGGTATTATATTAATATTGGATTTAAAGGAATTCAATAATTAGCAAGTAACAGGAGAAAATACATGCAATTCAATAAGTCAAAAAGCACAAAACGTTTCAATTTCAATATCAGTCGTGACACAAAGTCTCACAAAGTAGGTTCTAATACAGTATCTATTACCACAAACGCACCAGATGATTCTTATTACACATCTCGTTCACAGATTACGATGACTGTTAAAGAAGCTCGTGCTTTCCAGAGTTTTCTCAACTCATACATTGATGGAAAGACCTCAACTTCCACAATTGGCTAAATAATTTATAAATTATAAGTCAAGTAATATAAATCCTCCTATAGATAAAACTATAGGGGGTTTTTTTATGTATATTGCTTTGCAGATTTTATTAGGATGGATTTACGGACACGCTGCGGAGTATATTATACACAAACATGTTTTGCACAATTACAAGCGATTCAAAGGTCCTTTTAAGCGTCACTTTGGAACACATCATCGCATAGCAAGAAATAATAAAATGTATGATGAAAACTACTTAAAGATATCAAAAAATAGCAGTACATTCGAAGTTATAGGTTTGATCCTGTTGCTTCTTTCTCACTTACCCCTGTTGTTTATCATACCATATTTTTGGATGACCCTGTTGTACTCTGCGTTTGCCTATTATTACATTCATCGTAGGTCGCACGTTGATGTGGAGTGGGGAAAGAAATGGTTGCCATGGCATTATGCACATCACATGGAAAAAGATCAACATCAGAACTGGGGTGTTCGGTTGCCTGTTTTTGATATAATATTGCGTAAATAAATAAATACTTATTCGTATAATGAAAATATTAGGAGACAATAAATGAAAATTAGTAGAAGAAATCTTAGTAAGCTCATTGAAGCTTCAATATTTAGTGACAGTAAAGATTATATTATTGAAAATAAGATTACAGACAAAGTAGAAAAAGTTGCAGACAAAATTAAAGAGCTACCTATAGGTAAAAAACTTATTGGTTTTTTCAAGAAAGATAAAAGTAAATACCCACAAAACATTGAGGATGATCCCAATCTCGAAGTATACGTAGATCGGTTTGATGATTACACCAAAGACTTGGCAAGAAAAAACTATGAAAAGATGAGAAAAGACGGTACACTTGAAAAAACTGGTTTAAAGGATGACGGTAGAGGGTTAGATAAACCTGAAAGTGTTTTAATGTCATATCTTTTGCAAGGGCACAGAGACTTCAAAGGTTTATCACGTGAAGAAATAGAATCACTACTTTCTGACAAATATATAATGACTAGTGTTCACCGACAAGAAAGTGAAATTAATTCATTTAATCAAGAATTTCAAAAAATAGTCGGTAAAGTCATGACTCGGAAGCACAAGGAAATAGATAGTATCATAGAAAAAGGGACTAATTTAGTTACTGGCGAGATAGTTATGAATGATATGGAAACAGTTGACTTTAAAATCAACGGTCAAAAACTACTTATGAACTTTAACGTTGCTAAAATTAAAAACATGGCTAGCTATGATTATGGTTTTGTACCTAAGAAAGGTGAGGGTAAAAGTGTACTAGCCGCTTCGATAGTTCTTAGAATTGATGATCAAACGTTTGAGGTGGTGCACAATAAAGGTTTTGGTGCCTCTGCTATTGGTGATAAGAAAAGAGCTATGTTGAATAAGGTTGATGGTTTGCATATTGATGGTGTTAGAGTGTATGGTTATAAGTTAGACGGAAGTCCTAAGTTTTCAACATCGGGAGCGTATGAGCAAGCAGTAGGTAAGATCAAAAACACTTTGTCTAAATTAAAGTTTCCTGATGAAGAAAAAAATACAGTTATTTCTGCTTTTGATGAGTCGCTCAAGAAAATAGGTTTTGATCCGAGTGTGTTTAAGACTAAGTCAAGAGGTAGAGAGGAAGTTCTGATTGGTGCTGATGGGAAATCAATTGTGGGATCGGCGAACATTGACGCACATTTAAAAAATAAGGGCATAAATCTTCCAGACTTTGGCTTAAAACCAAGGAATATTAAAGAAAGCTCTGAACAACGATTAAGGATGTTAGTCAGAGAAAGTATTATTAAAAATATTCTTTCATGATAGGGTGATCTGAGTGATCCAATCCAAATGCGTGACCTAGTTCGTGCGTAATGATATCTTGTCGTGATTTTTTAAGATTTGTTGGTATGTTAATGATTGCGTTAGAGACATATCTTGCGTTTTTATGAGGATCTATTTTAGGATAGTAGTACCAGGAAACATTGGTCGTTGCTAGCGAATTATCAATAATTCTGTCTCCGTTCGTTATTTGTATTGTATTAAATTTCTCATACAGGCACTCAGAAACTTTGTTAATATATGAAAATCTATAGTTGTTTTTTGTCTGCCAATAATTTATTGCTACTTGTATTTCGTTGATCGTAACGTTTGATTCCGGGCATATTTCAATAGCGGGAGTATTCTCCCAATAGTAAATAGTTTCAAGATTTTCAGCGTGTACTGTGAATAATGATAATAATGCAATTAACATTGTGACTCCAGATTATAAATATATTATATAATAAAGGAGTAAGTGTTGCACTTTGAGCAATTATTTAGAAAGTATAAGAAAATAAAGTTACCGATAAAAGGTAAGAGTTATAGGCTGGCAGTTGCTGACACGAACGAAAAGCGCAAAGTTGGTTTATCTAAGGTTAAAAAATTACCTGCAAAGTGTGGAATGATTTTTGTGTATGATAGTCCAGTTAGAAATGCCTTTACAATGAAAAAGACATCAATTCCTTTGACAATTATTTTTTTAGATAAAAGCTTGAAAATTGTTGATGTTTTTAAGGGTCGACCCCATCAAAAAAAGTTAATCCAACCTAGCGGTGATTATAGTTTTGTGGTTGAAATATGATTTTTTCAAATTAAAGTATAATTCAGGCTAACGTTAATAGTTATATATGATATAATTAAATTAGTATAATCGATGTGAGGTTTTAATGGATCAAGTAGCTAGATATCAGGTTAGATTACGAGTAAAAGAAGTTTTGTTAGCAGAACATTTTGGAGAAAGTGGAGCACGAGTTTTAATTGAGTCGGGAGCACATCTTTCAGAAGGATTTTCAGAATTTGTTGGTGGTTTATCTAGGTCATTAGGTGGTACAGAAAAGTTCTTACCTAAAACAGCAGTGTTAAGCATTAAAAAGTATTTTGTTAAAAATATTTTTGATAAGATGGGTATTAAGGGTGGGACTCCTATGGCGGAGTTTATAGAAAATTTAGTAGTTTATATACCTATTAGTGAAATTGGTGCTATCGTAAGAGGTGATATTACATGTGCAGGTTTTAATGACATATTGTTAGGTGCAGCCACACAAACACTGACTAACTTAGGCCTTAAAAAAGTTTTACCTCCGCTCCTCCAATACTTTTCTCAGTATGAGTTAAACATTGACATTGGTGATGGTGAGTCACTTTTTAAGAGAAGAGAAGGTGGCAAGGAAACAAAAGAAGTATCAATTGAGCAAGTCGAAGAAATATTAGATACTCTAATTGGTGTTGCAGGTGAAACACTTATTGCTCAAATAACATACAAGCTTTTACGTGAGACATTAATCGATGGTGTTGGATCTTTTTTGTGCAGTGTGGTAGGTATTGCGGACGATGTTGATGATCTTTCAACACCAGTATTGCCTACTAGCCCTAGTAGACCTGCACCGCTTACGCCCCCAACTGTAAGTTAAGTTAAATTTTAGAAGAGGAATATAAATATATGTTTTTAAAAGAAGAAGAAATAAGAAGAATCATAAGAAAAAGAATATTAGCTGAAGCGCCCCAATCTGCTGTAAATAGCATAGGTAGCCATACAGTGCGCCAAGACTCGACCGGTGGCCCATATATGTATGCCGGAAGTGGCACGATATTATTCGAATCAATGGCAAGTTTTAATGATGACATAGAAACAACTCTGAAAGAAGTTTTAAAACCAAGCAACTATGTTGTTTTTGAAAATGAAGTAAACATCTATATGGAAATTTTAGGGCTGTCAGATAGTGATATACTATTACATCCTGAGCGAGGTGGTGATGATTCTATACATGGTTATGCTAAAAAACTTACTGATGAGACTCTAGAATATGGTATAGGTGGTATGGGGACTGGACAAGCTCAGATTGGATTTATTATGCAAGAGCTAGGTGAAAGGCTCAAAAGTAAGTCTTTTTCACTTTTTGACATGTCTAGACTTGCCAAGTACTTTAAGGATAAAAAGGACGCCTTATCGGGACAAACATCAGCGATGGGTTATCTTACTGGAAGAGCTAAGCAGGAAAAGGCTGCAGATTTAGATAAAATATTACTATACTCTTCCGATCCGCAAAGTGAACTAAGTGCTGGCGATGTTATGAAATATGTCATCGATCCATTTATTGAAGGTTCTGGTGAGCAGACAGTCAATAATCTTGTTGCTTACAGAATTAAAAAGGGTGTTACAATGAGAGATGGGAACTTGATCCCGAAAAATGTTTCAGTAACATGTGGAGAAATTTTAAAAGGATTATATGCAGGCAAATTCACACCTGGTTATGATCAGATAGCTAGTTCGACATCAGGTGGTGGTACATCAGGTGGTAGTAGTGGTACACCTGGTAGCTCCGCGTCAGGAACAGTTTCACTTGATGTTGAAGCTGAGGATATTGCTGGGAAAAACATAATACAAAAAATTGAATTTTTATTACAAAGATATGCTAAGAAAAACAAATTATCTGGTCGTCTACCAATGGATGATGAAACTTACGATAGTGATACTGCAGCTTTATTTAACACAGTTGCCCGACATGGTTTAGATAACCACGCTGTTTTTGGGCAACGTGGTGCAAGTATTGCTGATCGACGATTTGTAGCTTCTGGAGTATTCGGGAGCGCATCAGCTGTAAATACTTCGGAAACTATACCAGCGGCGCCGTATCCACTCACCATGGCAGAGATATCATCAGCCTTCAAGTCTGAATTGCCAACATATACAAACGATTACGCAGGTATGTTTTGTTTTTTACTTGACTTAGTTAACAATAACACTGTTTATGGTGATGCCGATCGAAATATAAGTAGCAAAATCAGAACTAGTCAACCAGCAATAGGTGGAACAGGTGGAACAGGTGGAACAGGCGGAACAGGCGGAACAGGTGGAACAGGTGGAACAGGCGGGCCTCCTCCAGGAAGCGTTTCTGGTGGAATTAACACTCTTTCTGCGCAACCTCAAGCCAATGAAGACAAAATTGACATATCCTTAGAATTTACAGGAACTGCGCAAAATCTAGAAGCACTTGGTTTTCCCGCAGGTACTGCTGCATCTGGTGACCAAACAACAGTAGGATTAAAACGTATTTTTGCCAACAGAATGCCTAAGAACAGAACTACAACAGGTGGGAAACTAATAATGAGAATTGTTGTTAATAAGAAAGGCGCTATTACAAATGTCAGGGTTGCACCTGAAGATACAAATAAGAGTTACTCTAAAAGATTTAAAAATGTCATAAAACAATATTTAAACACGGTACCGGCTAATGCGGTTATCTATAATAATCTTCCTGGCTCTGGAAGAACTAAATCATTTAACCTAGTGATTGATATTGAGAGTGGAATATACACCTAAACTAGCGTAAACCTAATGCTTTATTTTCATAGATTCTTTTTCTATTTGGTTTACTCTTTGCAAATAGTTTTATAAGTTCTCCGGCTTTGGAGTTAGCTTGATCTTCATGAAACCCTCCGGCGTCTCTTATAGGACCATTTAATATACCAATCTGGTCTTGCATCATGTGCGTCATTTCATGCGCAACAGATCTTAACACATCGGCCAAAGCACGATTTTTACAATATACTTTACAGCAATTATTTCCAACCTCATAAAGCGCTGTCGTTTTTATACCATGAGGTTCCCGAGAATTAACCAGATGAACTTCAAAGTCTCCTTCTATTGGTAAACTATCTGCGCAAAAGAGAATAAACTCTCCAGTTAATTTCATTTGTTCTGGGTTATATTGCAAACCTTCGTCGACATATAATTTCATAAAACACCTTTATGTTATTAATATATATCTACAGTTTCTTCAACTGTTTCAACAAGTACCCTTATCATATCAACATGTGGTCCCATAGAAACGTTTTCAAAATTTACAGCAGCTGCTACTAGTATTGAAACTAGTTCACCCTCTTCATTGTATACAGCAGAACCACTGCTCCCAAAAGTTGCTGGTACTGTGAATACACAGTTCAGACCTTCACATCCAGCAAAACTACCATCAAACATTAGTCTTGTATTAGGCGATGCCATTCCATCTGGAGCTGCTACATTAATAAGTGTTGAGCCTATCAAGGGCATTTCTTTTGCTAGTCGTGTTGTTGTGTAATTTTCTTCTTTAAATCTTAATGCTTCTAATAAACACAGGTCTGCTTTTTTGCTTGAAGTGACGACACTTGCTAGCCTGGACGATTCCCCTAAGAATATTCTTATTTTAACTTCACCCATGACTCTTTCAACATCTGATACTTCGCAGAAATGATTTGCTGTCAATATAAATATGTGAGAAGAAGATGATGATAGAATGACTCCAGATGCAGAAGCTATTGGTAAGATTGTGTGTTCTTCTAGGCAACTTTCTTTTTTGTCAGGGATACAGAAGCTATGTGACTCTTTAACTAAAAAAACAAAATTTTCAAGCTTAGACTGATGTTCTTTTACAAAAATTGGTTTAGCTGTTTCTATTTCCTTTTGTTTGCCGTGACAACTTAAAAATTGCGTCAAAACTAAAAAGCAAAATCCTGCTAGTGTTAGCATACCCCACCCCCATATTATGTAAGATTTTATTTTCAACATAAAATAACCCCTCATATTTTAAGTATACGAAAAGTGCAACAAAATATTTTGTGTGGTATAATAATTTATATAAAAGGAGGAAAAAACAATGGCTATTCGTTTAGGTTACGCTTGCATTAATATGCACTTACAAAAAAACTATAAGGTTACAACAAATCGTGGCATGATTAAAAGAACTTTCAAGGCAAAGGGTATTAGTTATGCCTCTGAGTTAGCAGAGCACAATACTAGAAATATACTTCCGATACTCAAATGGAACAGGGAAAACAATATTGAAGTTTTTCGTATGTCATCTTGTCTACTACCTTGGGGTTCTGAGTATGAGATTGAAGACTTACCTGATTATCAAAAAATTAAACAAAATCTACATAAAGCTGGTGAATATGCAAAACAAAATAATATACGTTTATCTTTTCATCCTGGACCTTTTAACATTCTTACTAGCCCTAAACCTCATGTTGTCGCTGGTTCTGTTACTGATTTAAGAATGCACGGTAAGCTAATGGACTTACTAGGTATGCCAAGAAATCGATGGGCAAAAATTAACATTCACATCGGTGCCACTTATGGAGACAAAGTTTCAGCAATAGACCGATGGTGTAAAAATTATGAACTGTTACCAGATAATGTTAAGTGTCGAATTACACTTGAAAACGATGACAAGGCATCGATGTACAGTACTAAAGACCTATATCAAGTATACGAAAGATTAGGTGTACCTATTGTGTTTGACTATCACCATCACAAGTTCTGCACCGGTGGTCAATCGGAAGAAGAAGCAGTAAAACTAGCAGCTTCTACATGGGGCGATGTAACTCCTACATGTCATTTTTCTGAGTCTAAAGCACTAAATGAAAATTTAAAAGTTAAACCTCAAGCACATAGTGATTATATTTTAAATCGTGTTAGTGACTACGGACTTAATTTAGATGTAGTATTTGAGGCAAAAGCAAAAGAGCAAGCGATACTTAAGTACCGTGAAATGTACGGAGATGAAAATTGTCAATTAGCAGCAAAATAAAACAGCATTTACCACATGATGAACTGAGTGTTAAATTGTGGAAAGAAGATAAACTAAAACCTGATATTAGAGAACAACTGCTTGAAATATCCGATGCTTTCGTAGATTACCTAGGTATTTCTATAGATGTAATTGACGTGACATTCACAGGGTCATACGCAAACTACAACTATACTCCTTATTCAGACATTGATCTGCATATTATAGTTGATCCAAAGTCTATTAATCGTGACGTCGATTTAGTTGAAGAATTCTTAAAGGCAAAGAAAAAACTATTTAATTTTCGACATGACATTCGTGTATTGAACATTGAAGTGGAGTTATTTGCGCAAGATGTAAATATGAAGTCAGTTGAGAGCGGTGTGTATTCAATTAAAGATGACAAATGGTTGTCAAAACCTGATAAGTTTAGAAGTAGTTTTGACAAGCAAAACGTTTTAAAAAAGGTAAAGTATCTTAGGAGACAAATTAATATGGAAATTGATGAAGCTAAAATTACTAGAATCACTGCGGACCTCGATAAACTTATAAAAAAGATTAATAACATGCGCCAGGCTGGACTCGATAAAGGAGGCGAAATGTCTGACGAGAATATTATTTATAAAATACTGCGTAGCGAGGGAGATATACAAAAACTTTATGATATGCGCGACAATGTTTTTGACGTTGATTTAAGTCTTTAAAGCTTGTATTTTCTTTCACTTGTAGGCGCATCTAATCTGTGACCTTCAACACCGTGTGATTCATGAACTTCATCAATATCATTACTGTCTTTTACTTTTTCAAGTAATATTGAAGGTATGTCACGCTCAATGACATCATTAGACCATTTAACGTCATATGTAGCAATATGACCGCTCTCATCTAAAGAATGCCAAAGTACTTTGCCAACCTCATTTAAAGCAGAATCCTTCCGCTTAACGTGAGTCAGTCATGTGTGACCTATAATATCGTCATGTGCTTTTGTCTGGTTAGGGATATCATCTAATCCGTAACTGTACTTGTCATAGAAAGCAATCTTTTCAAGTTTTTCTCTTATTAATCGCCTTAAAAAAGTTTCATTAATTTCTTTTGGTCTGTCGGTGTATACATCTGTAGCCTTATGAAGTTTAAAGTCTTCAATTGATGCTTGAGCTCGACGTAACGCTTCTTCTTCACTGTAATTTACATCTGGGTTGATGTCATTGACTGTTTTTACAAAGTCATCCTTACCTAAAGCACCACCTTCGTCTTCTATCTTTTTTTCTGCAGCTACTTTTTCTTCATCAGAAAGTTTTTCAACTTCTTGTTCTAATAATATTCTAATTTGTCTTCTTGTTATTTTCATCTCTTTGGTCCTCCTGGTGCCCAAGTTAAACATGTCTTTTCTGCTGCACAACTAAAGTCGTGCATTTTACAGTAGCCTGCTGTGCCTTTCTTATTAGCTCCGCCACACTTAATCATTTTAGGGGTAATGTCAAAAGCAGCGCAATTGCCACAAAGTTTATTTTCTTTTAAAAGCTTTTGCAAATCTTTAATTTTACTTGGGTGACCGTATTTGATTTTAGGGTTTTTTGCAGCTTTGATTTTGTTTTCAGCGTTAACTTTCTTATCTTTGGTCGCAGCAGGACAAGAATTGCCTCCCTTTACTTCCTTGATTAGGTTCTTTATAAAACGTCTTGTTATCTTCATATCTAATTACTTCTTTTTCTTTTTAGGACATGTTTTGCGCTTCTTTACAGATGCCCATGACTTACTTGGGTTTGCTGAATTAACTCGAGCATGTGCCCATTGATGTGCTGACATACCTTTTCTAGAACCTGAGGATAAAAATGCTGCTAGCCCCTTTCTAAACTCAGAATATACAGAACCGCGGGTCAGACATCTCTTGTCTGCTTTCTTATCAAGCGATTTTTTAACTGCAGCAGATAAACCTCCGCCTTTTTTCTTCTTCTTTTTACGCTTTCTTTTTTCATTAAGCTGATTTTCTAATTCATTTAGCATTTCGTCTAAAAGCTGCTCCTCAATCATATCATTCAAAAGTTCATTTAGTTCATTTATCTGTTTTGACTCTTTCATATGTGGTTTTTCCATATTTCTTCTTATTTTTGCAGCAGCTGCTACGTCACCTCGTTGGTATGCTCTTCTTGCTCTGTCTAGCCCTGCATCTCTTTTTGAACCTTCTGGAGCACTATAATTCGGATCATGCCTGACTTGCTTTTTCTTTCTTTTTTTCTTGCGCTTTTCTTGTAAATTGTTTAGAGGTTCTTTGCACATCTCGCAATTTGTATCATCTCCTTTTGCAACATGGCCACATGCAGAGCACTCTTCACCTTTTTCTTCGTTTTTAGATTTAGCTATTTTATTTAAAACCTTGTCCGGCAGAAAATCCATTTTAGTAACTTTAGGATTATTGTCTGCACCTTTCTTTACACTTCTCATTCCACTAGATTTCTTTTTTTCATTTAATTTTTGTAAATCTTTTAAAATTAGCTTTAATATATTATTGTCATCCATACCAAATGTACCTTGTCTTTTTTATAACTAATGTCAAAATAACCTTTCCTTATTACTAACATTTATTATAATTATATAAGTTAAAGTTAAATTAAGGAATTATATGTCAGTATTTAAGAATCATAAGACAGTTGCAGACAGATCTGCTTCAGATAGAAGAAGGCACAAAGAAAAGATTGATAAAGCCATCAAAGAAGGTATACATGATATTGTAGCTGAAGAAAGCATAATTGGTCAAGACGGTAAAAAGAAAATAAAGATACCCGTCAGAGGTATTAAAGAATATCAATTTATTTATGGTGTAGGTAGTGGCACTAAGGGTGTAGGATCAGCTCAAGGGCAAGATATTAAAAAAGGACAAGTAGTTCGCAAACCTAAACAGAAAGGTAAAGGCGCCGGTAAACCAGAAAAGCCGGGCAATAGTGCTGGAGAGGACTACTACGATGTCGAGGTTTCATTAGATGAACTAGCAAAGTACTTATTTGATGATTTAAACCTTCCTGAACTTAAGAAGAAACAGAATAACACTGTGACATCTGATCGGATCAAACGCAAAGGATATAGACCTAAAGGTATTAATGCAAGACTGTCAAAGAAAGAAACTTTAAAAAATAAGATTAGAAGAAGAAACAGCGCCATTAATAATGGAACGTTTGACCCAGAAAGTGAAGATAGGTTTCCTTTTCATGAAGATGATCTTAAATACAAACATATTGAGGTCACTAAAAAACCTGTGACTAATGCAGTCATTTTTATGATAATGGATGTTTCTGGTTCCATGACAAAAAGAAAGAAATTTCTTGCACGATCGTTCTTTTTCTTACTATATCAATTTATCAGATTCAAATACCAGAATATTGATTTGGTATTTATTTCACACACAACTGAAGCGAAAGAAACAAACGAAGATGACTTTTTTAAAAAAGCATCATCCGGTGGGACTTATATATCATCAGGACTAGAAAAAGCTGAACAGATAATGCAGGAAAGATATTCACCATCAAGTTGGAATATTTATACATTTCATTGTTCTGATGGTGAAAATTGGTCTGAAGACAACCCTAAAGCTTTAGAAAAGATGAGAAACTTAGTAAATATAAGTCAACTAGCCGGGTATATTCAAATAAAGAGATCACAGGAAAAAATTTGGGGAGAAGAAATGGCAAAAATATTTGAACCTTTAATAAGTGATAAATTTAAGGTGATCAACATTAGAGACAAAAAAGATATATGGCCACAATTTTCAAAGTTATTTGGAGGAAAATATGAGCTTATCTGAATATTCACCAAAAGATTTAAGCGTTTGGGATGATAAAATATGTGAAATAGCTCGTAATTACGGATTAGATTGGTTTGAAATAACTTATGAAATTTGTGATTATTACGAAATGATAGGTCATATGTCGTATCATGGCATGCCAAGCCACTATAATCACTGGAGTTATGGTAAGACTTTTGAAAGAACACACCTCAACTACAACATGGGTCAAAGTGGGTTGCCTTATGAGATGATTATTAATTCAAACCCATCAATTGCATATTTAATGCTTCAGAATCCACTGTATCTGCAAATATTAATCATGGCACATTGTGTCGGGCATAGTGATTTCTTTAAAAACAACAGGTGTTTTAAAAATACAGACCCAGATCATGTTGTCTCAAGGATGAGAAATGCTAAAAAAAGAATACAAAGTTATATTGAAAACCCTTCCATAGGTCAAGATAAAGTTGAATCTTTTTTAGATAATCTACACGCAATAAAATACCAGACTGATCGTTACGGCATACCTAGAGAAACTAGGTGTGAAATAAAAGAAAGAGAAATTAAAAGATATAATGCATACAAAGAAAAAGGTCTTGTGTTAGACTTTGAAGGTTTAGAAACAAGAAGACTCTTAAAACCCGATCATGACCTCTTGTCTTTTTTCACAGAATATTATCCAGACAAGTTTACCAATTGGCAGCTTGATTTACTTGAAATTGTAAAACAAGATAGTTGGTATTTTATGCCTCAAATACAAACAAAGATATTAAATGAGGGGTGGGCATCTTTCTGGCACTACAAAATACTTCATGACTTAGAGTTACCAGATTCAATGCACTTACCTTTTCTAAAAATGCACAATGCAGTAGTGAGGCCTCACCTAGGTGGTGTTAACCCATATCACGTAGGTTTTTATATCTTTCAAAAAATGGAAAGAGAGCATGGTTTAGAAAAATGTTTTGAAGTGAGAGATAATCATGATGACGTAGCAGCCTTAAGAATGTTACTTGATGAAGAAGATTTTAGAGAATTAAACTTTTTTGCATACGAAAATAAAAAAGATGGATCAGCTGTGGTTTCTGAAGTTACTGATCACGATGATTGGAAAGTTGTTAGAGAAGAAATGATTAGAAACACCGGGATTAACATGATACCTCATATTTATGTAGACAGGGTTGACAGTGATGGGTCGCTTGTATTGAAACATGAACATGATGGTCGCGACTTAGACTTAGACTATGCAGACAAAGTGATGGATCACGTAAGGGAAATGTGGGACAAAGAAGTTAAACTTTTTACAATTATAGAAGAAGAAGTTTGGGAAATTTAAGTATTTTACGCTGAGAACGTATTAATTAATATATGAAACAGGAGATATAATTTATGACACGTAAAAACGAATTGTTGAAACTCATACAAAACCAAAGAAATAAAAAAAAGAAAGAAAAATTTAAAGGTACATTTATAGAGTACTTAGAATTGATTAGAGATGACCCAGGTAAAATAAAGCTAGCTCATAAAAGATTGTATGAAACAATTTGTGATCATGGTGTCGATACAGTTGATATTGATTCAGACACTTATAGAGATATTTTTAATGGTGATAAAATAAGAACTTACGAATACTTTAAAAAAGAATTTTTTGGTATGGAGTCTGTGATTAATAAACTAATGAGATTTTTAAAGTCAGCCGCTCATAAAGGTGAAGAAAGTAGACAAGTGCTTCTTTTAATGGGACCAGTAGGCGCTGGTAAATCTGCATTGACAGAACACATAAAAAGCGCGCTTGATGGACAAAGATATTTTCATCTAGATGGAGATCCTCAACGCGGTGAACCCCTGCAATTAATACCTAGATCTCTTCGTAGCGATATGGAAGATATACTAGGCGTAACAATAGAAGGCGATCTAAGCCCTATTGCTAGATGGAAATTATTAAATGAGTATGAAGGTAAATACGAAAACTTTAAAGTAGTTGAATCGACATTTTCCCAAAGAGGTAGAAGGGGAATTGCTGTAGTACCACCAATGGACGCAAACTCCCAGGATACTTCTGTGTTAATTGGAACTGAAGACATTAGTAAACTAGATTTATATCCTGAAGATGACCCACGAGTCCTCTCCCTAAACGGTGCGTTTAATGTGGGTAACAGGGGTATTGTCGAATTTGTTGAAGTGTTTAAAAATGAAATTGAATTCTTACATACGATGCTGACAGCAACCCAAGAAAAACGTGTACCGGCTCCTGGTAGACATGATATGGTTTTCTTTGACGGTGTAATTCTTGCGCACTGTAATGAAAGTGAATGGAATAGATTTAAATCAGAGCACACTAACGAAGCAATTTTAGATAGAGTAGTTAAAATAAATGTACCGTATGTTTTAGAATTAGACCAAGAAATGAAAATTTATCAAAAAATGATAAAAAGATCAGACTTTAGAAATGCCCATATTGCACCGCACACATTAAAAGTAGCATCAATGTTTTCAATTATGTCGCGACTCCAACCCTCAAATAAGTGTGATTTATTGACAAAGTTGAAAATCTATAACGGTGAAGCTATTATTGAAAAAGGTAGAGTTAAAAAGGTTGATATTCGTGATCTTAAAGATGAAGCAAAGCATGAGGGGATGGAAGGTATTTCTACACGTTTTATTATGAAATCTTTAGATGCCGCTCTTTCAGACTCAGATAATGGAATGATTACTCCTATTAATGTAGTTGATTCTTTAATTAAACAAGTTAAAGAGCAAGTTATCGACGAAGAAGCAAAAACTAGATATCTTGAAATACTCCAAAAGATCATTCGTGAAGAATATCTTAGAATTCTAGAAACAGAAATTGCAAAAGCATTTATCACAGCTTATGAAGAACAAGCACAATCATTATTTGATTCTTATTTAGATAATGCTGAATGTTACACAACCAAGACGCGCGTAAAAGATAAGATTACGCGGGAAGAAAGAGATCCTGATGAAAAATTTATGAGAATCATTGAAGAAATGATAAGCGTGACTGGTTCTGCAAGGGATGGTTTCAGAAATGATGTTACTGCATATATGTTCTCAAAGATGAGAAAAGGTGAGACTGTTGATTATAAATCGTACGGTCCTTTAAAAGAAGCAATTGAAAAGTATTTAATAACTTCTGTTAAAGACATTGCTAGGATTGTTACCCGGTCAAAATCAAGAGACGATGATCAAAAGAAAAAATATACAGACATGATCGGAACATTAATTGAAGAATACAGTTATAACGAAAGTTCTGCAGAGGAGATTTTAACATATGCGAGCAACAACCTCTGGCGTGACTCATAATATTTTTTTTGGTAATGCACAAGTACAACAATTTTTAGAAAAAGAAGCAGATACTTTTAAAAGTTTTGTGGATAAAAATAGTGTCATTTATGACAGTGAAACAATTGTATCTGATTTGTCATTAAATTATTTAAACGTGATGCCAACTAATGATTATCAAGTACCTTTAAAAAACTTAATAATAAATGAATTTGAAGAATGTGAAAAAATATATCCGTACTTAGGGGAATATTTCTTGCATAAATTATTTAAAGAAAAAATACCAGTTAGGAATGATTACAAATATTGCAAGAAAAAGCAAAAAAGCTTTATTAAGAGTTTGAGGTTACCAACTACACGTAATCTAGCTAAGTGGTTTTTTGATAATGCTAGCCTCAAAAGATCAATCAATATTGAAAAATATCATGGTGAACAAATTTGTGTAGAATATTTCAATGATTTTTCGTTTAGTTTTAGTTTTGATTATGACTTTTTTAAAAACAATGCAAACCACTCATTTAAAAAATACAAATATATAATTGTAGATGGAATTGTGGAATCGTTAGGTGAAATACATCACATGTTGTATGAGGCTAGTATAAATAAAGAACCATACGTTTTGTTTTGTTTTGGTGTCTCAGAAGAAGTAAAACAAACAATCATTAAAAACAATTCGATGAACAAATTCAGAGTGTATCCAGTGTGTCTAGATTCAAGTGATGAAAACACACTTAATGTCCTAAATGATATCGCAGTAATTCATGGTGCTGATGTTGTTACTAGTGCTATGGGTCAAACTATCTCACAAGAAGTAAGGAAAAAATTAAAAACAGGTGATTGTATAAGTTTTAGACCGGGCAAGATTATACTAAAACCATGTATAGGAAAAGTAGAGATAGAGTTGCATAGAGAATTTATTAAAAAGCGAATACAGGATGCAAAGTTAAAAAGTGATGTTAAAATAGAACCGCTACAACAAAGATTGAAAAATCTAACTTCAGAAAGAGTTAACGTTTATCTTCCAGATATGATGACACGTAATAAAAAGTCATTAAGAGAATTAGATTACTTTTTTAGATTCTTGGCAAATACAAATAAAAATCAAGTGTTAGTAAGATCATTAGATGATCAAATATTTTACATACCAAGCGACTATATTAATATTGCTAATGGAAAGATCAAAAGTCTAACTGAAAAGCTTGAAAGTTTTGAAGTTTTAATAATTAACAAATAGAGGGGTTAAAATGAGCAAATTAAATGTAATGTCAGAAATTGCACAAATGGTAGACTTTATAAAGTCTCAAACAAAGAAAAGTTTGTTAGATGCTAAAAGTGAAGGTAAGCTTGATTTAAACGAAGAACAGCTAAAGAAAGTGTGTTTCTATGTCGAAGCAAGTATAGGTAATTCATTTTCTAGAACTGCAAGTCAAATTGAGAAAATAGTAAACAAAAAATGAGTCAAAGGCATCTAATTGAATGTCATTGTGTTTTACCTATCTTCAAAGATCGTAAACCAATTATCTATCACAAGTTTGCTGTATACAGTAAAATTGATAAAAAGACTGACAGAGTAATTTCAAAATACGTAAACTGCAACAATTGCGGCATAACACATTTTGTATATGAATTTTGCAAGTCTGAGATAACGATAGGTAAAGAAGACTTGCAATGTGTTAGGAGTAAGTCAGATATATCAATTAGCCTTCCAGAAAAAATTTGTTTAATACTTGACAACCATCAAGTTTCTGTTGATGTTTATGAAGAAGTCGAAGACATCTTAGAAAATATAAATTTTCCTAGGGATATAGTGATTGGTCGTGAAAATTTAGAAAAAAATCAAATTTTTAAAATTCTCTCAATAGAGGGTAATAATAAATTTAAAATAAAGTCTGAAGTAATAAACACAGCAATCATTAAGGAGTAGTAATGACTAGTAATGTAAAGTTACAAAAATTAGCACGTGATAAACAGAAATCAAGAGATATTGTCTCAGAGATATTAAAATTTGGTGTTTCTGAACAACAAAAATATGATGTGTTACATGGTATCTGCTTGAGTTTAGAGAGTAACGAAGCTCTTAAAGATATAGCAGAAGTATTAAAAAAGTATAGAGAAGTAATTAACAAAGAAGAAAAAGCAGATAATAATATAGAAGACAGCAATAAACCAAAGATTATTTTAGAGTAGGAGGAAAATATGTCATTGAATGAAGCTTTAATTTCACAGTATGAAGAATTGAAGGTGTTGATTGAAACACTGCAGACGGACGTTGTAAAAAATGCCCAAGGAAATAAATCAGCAGGTGTAAGAGCTAGAAAAGGTTTGAGAGAAGCAAAAAAACTTGCATCAAGTATTGTAAAGACTTCCCTTGATACTAGTAAAGAATAGAAATTTTAATATTTCATAAACTTTAAAAGTCACACTTAGTGTGACTTTTTTATTATTCAAAGTTAGAAAACTTATCTTTGAGTTTGCGAACAGCAATTTTTTCAATTTGACAAATTCTCATTCTCGTAACTCTAAATATGTCACCAATATCTTGAAGTGTAAATTTTTCTTCTCTATTTAAACCATTTTTATCAGCAGCAATCAAGCAACAATTTTGATATGATTCCTTTTTGATCCAATATCTACAATCAGTTTTCATACAATTATTTTTACATGTGTTGTTATATTCAAAACATTTCATTATTAAACAGCTCCATCTTAATAATTATTATTATATAATGATATAGTTAAATTAACAAAAGGTGGCTCAATGAATGAAAGAAAAATTTTTATCATCGATACTAGTGTTTTGCTTTATGACAAAAATTCAATACACTCTTTTCCAGAAAATGATGTTTTATTACCGTTAGTGGTCTTAGATGAACTAGATCGCTTTAAAGATAAAAAGGGTCTTGTGGGTGAAAATGCTAGGTATATTAATCGATACTTAGACGGCTTAAGAAGGAAAGGCAGTCTTCATGAGGGGATTGAAATTGAAAATGGTCAAACAATAAGGGTTGCACTCTCAGGATTTAATCAAGTTCCTCTAGGTTTAGATCCTGATTATGCTGATAATAAAATGATATCCTTAGCTTTAAATCTGCAAGAAGGTAATAAATCAAAAGTTATTCTGATAACAAAAGACATCAACTTTAGAGTTAAATGTGATTCACTAGGTATTAAGTCAGAAGATTATTATAAAGATAAAATAGTTTTAGAAAACTCAGAAGCATTTAAAGGGTTTTTTGATTTAAACACAGATGACACCGGTATAATAGGCCGACTATACGACTATACATTAAATAATGAAGAAGGTGATGTTTTAGAAGAATTTGTTGATTTGTGCGAAGAAAAAATAGGTAGGAAGCCTCATGCAAATGAATATTTCTGTGTTAAATCAGGAAGTTCTTCTTTTTTAGGTCGATGGGATCAGGGAAAGATAGAAAAAATACATCAAGCAAAAGAATTAATGGAAGAATTTTTAAGACTAGGTATTTCTCCAAAAAATAGAGAACAACTTTATGCATTAAACTCATTACTCGATATATCTTTGCCGTTAGTCACAATATCAGGCCTTGCAGGTAGCGGAAAAACATTTATAACTTTGATGTCCGCATACGCACTAGTCCAGGCTGGGTATTATGATAGAATTATTATAACAAGAAATATTACACCTGTGGGTAGGGATATTGGTTTTTTACCTGGTACTGCTGATGATAAAATGAGCCCATGGTTGGCACCTATTATGGATAACTTCCGTGTAGGTCTAAAAGATAACAATCTTTCCTTGTTTAGTTCATTAAAAGAACAGGGCATAATTGAAGTAGCGCCTTTATCTTTTATAAGAGGTAGGACTTTTAATAATAGTATTTTGATAATGGACGAAGCACAAAACGCAACGATTCATGAGCTTAAGACGGTTATTACTAGAATGGGAGAAAACTCTAAAATAATTCTGCTTGGAGATGTAGATCAAATTGACACGCCATATATAGATACACTATCAAACGGTTTAACTGTAGTCTCTGAGAAATTTAAAAATGAAGATTGTGCATCGCACATTGCATTAAAAAGAGGAGAAAGATCATACTTATCTGCTGTAGCAGCAAGGATAATATAATGGCGTTAAGAGATGATAACAGATTTAGAAAAGTATATCCATTTATAAGAAGAAAGCCAGTATCAGGAGGGAATGTGGTATTCGAATCAGGAAAAAAAGAAATAGCAGGTACAGATACAATAACAATTGCTTTTTCAACAAATTTTACATCAGCGCCGTTTGTAACAGCAACTGCTTTTGACAGCGCTAGTAATAATGGTGCAAATATTAACACTTTCATAGTGTCAGTGTCAACAACACAAGTAGTTATTGGTTTTTCTTCTGCTTTTACTGGTGAACTGCATTACCACGCAATCCAAGCAGCTTAAGGAGAAAATATTTTATGTCAACAAGAGACTTTAGAGCACAACAAATAGAAACTAGTAAAATAATTGCATCAGGTAATTTAGCTGCAGGAAAACCTTTAGGGATTATGATCTACAGCGGATCAGTTGCTACTAATAGAATAGGTGGCGTTTCTGACTCTGCAATGTTAGCTGATGTAGGTACAGACGTTTTCATGTTTATCTCAGGATCACACAAGTCTAAAGATGCAGGAAATTTTACGAGAACAGCTGCAACATTATTCGGCGGTGATGTTGTTATTTCTGGAACTTTATACGCAGAGCGTCAAGTAATTGAAGTAGATTCAGTTGCGGATGGAGATCTGATAGTAACTGGTAATTTGTACGTAGAACCTGATACAAACTCAACTACTTCTGTTGCGTTTAGAAATGCAGCCGGAGTAGCAATATTCAATGTCGATTCGACCAATAAGAGGATCGGAATCGGCGACACTTCTCCTGATGCATTATTAGATGTCCAGGGTGAAGCAGCATCAGGTATACCAACCTTGCAAATCGATCATGATGATACTGACAAAGTTGCTATCAATGTGATAGCCGCAAATATAACAGCAGACGTTTTAGATATATCAGCAGACGCAGTGACAACAGCAAAAGTAATTGATATAACTGCTGACGGGTTAACAACAGGTAATGCAATTTATGTTGACGACAATTCAGCGAACACTGGGACAAGAAATACTGTCGAAATAATTCAAAATAATGCAAGTGCCACCGGTGCTAGAGCTTTAAAAATACAAGCAGATAGCAACGGCGCCGTGCCTGGTTTACTAGTTCACCGTAATCATTCTGGTACGGGTGCTGCTGATCCAGTTGTAGGTATACATGTCGATCTAGATCAAGCAGGAGAAGTGACAAGTGCGACAGCAAAAATCGTAGGTATTGATGTTGAAGTCGAAACAAATTCTGCAGCTGATGGTATTATAGAGGCATTTGGTCATAGGATCACAATGTCTGGCGACACTGACGGAACACACACGCATACTGGGTTGCATATTAACATCGGTGATGCAGACACAAACAACCACATTGAGATGGTGTCGAAAGCTGACACCGGTGATAAATGCACAATATCAGTAGGCGCAAACGGCGTAACTACGCTAACAACAGTCGACGATGATGGTGCCAATGCAAATTTAGTTTTTAATATTGACGGCGCTATAGACTTGAATACTGCTGCAGCTTTTACTTTAGATGCTGTTGGTACATCTAACGTAACAACAAATGGCGCATTGACAGTTTCTGGTTCAACTGGTTTAAGTCTTCACTCTCATGGTGGAGAAGTTGATATCACAGCAACACAAGGATTAATTGATATTAATGCAGTAGCAGGATCGATTGATATTGATGCCGGCGATAATATTACACTTGATGCTGCAGATGACATTTCATTGACAACAACAACGGCAGATGGATTAATCACACTCCACTCAGCTCACACATCAGGTCAAGCAATACTAATCGATGCAAATGCAAATGCTGGATCGATTTTGGATATTGATGCAGGTGTTGTTGATGCGGATGTTCAAGGTAATTTTACATTAGATGCCGGCGGAGTGGTTTCAATTGACGGTGTTGGCGCGTCTAACGTAACAACCAATGGCGCGCTAACAGTCTCAGGTTCCACCGGTCTAAATTTAGCATCAGATTCTGGAGAGATCGATTTAACCTCTAGATTAGGTAATATCGATATAAATGCAACTGCTGGTAACGTTACGATTTCTGCAGCCCAAGCTTCGAACTTTACTACATCAGCAGGTAATTTAACGCTAGCATCATCAGCTGCTCAAGTATTAATTGACGCAGAAACTGATATTGTGCTTGATGCAAACGGTAGTGATATTTTATTAAAAGATAACAATGATCAATTTGGTTCGATTAGTAACTCTGCAACGCAACTTATCGTTAGTGCTTCAAAAGCCAAGAATCTAAAATTAGGTACACCAAACGAAATATCACTTAATATTTCTGAAAATGAAATAGGGACGATTTCTGGAAATTCATCTCAGTTCATAATATCATCATCAGCTGGTAGGCTAATAAACATAGATTCGAATTTTGGTGATGTATTGTTTAACAAGGAAGGTGTACAGTTTGGAACAATTTCACCTGACGCGTCTAGCCACCTTATAATATCATCATCAGCTGGTAAAGACATGATCCTTGATGCTAATAGTGGCAAATTAAAATTTAAAAAAGGAACGACAGAATTTTTAAGAATCTCAACCAGTAATAATGATGCAGTTATACAACCTAGGCAGACTGACAAAGACATTATTTTTAAGGAAAATGCCACCGGTGGCGGGGATGAAGTATTTAGAATTGACTCTTCTGCAAAAGATATCTTAATGGCACCCGGAAGAAACGTTTCATTTGGGGCAGCAACAAGATTTATAGGAGATGGAACTGGAATCACAAGCGCAAATGATGTCTTTGTTGCTGGATCTCATGATGTCATATTATCTCCAGGTGCTAACAAGCAAGCATTTGTTTCACTAGGCACAAATTCTAAATTTGGTGTAGGTGATAATAGTGGAAACACTTATTTAATAGTAACTGGATCAAGCTTAGGTGGTATTTTATCTTCTTCTGTTCATAATAAAAACATAATGTTTCATTCTAACGGAGGTAAAGAAGCACTTTCCATAAACGGTACTGGTGAAATAGCCTTTAATGATCCTGGTCCACTAGGCTCTGATGTAGCATTTGCAGTTTCAGGTGCAATAGGGAGAACAAGTACAGCCAACTCAAAAGGCGTAGCAACATTTGGAGGAGATTTAGTAGTAAGTGGTAATACACGTCTCCACGGTAATATAGTAATGGGTGGAGCTGGAACAACAGCTGATTCCCTTTATTTTGCCGGCGCTGCCCAATCAGGAGGGCCGTGGATTAGAGGTAATTCACAAGTTCTGACTATTGATGGTGATAACAGAGTTGATATTAGGTTTTCTCAACAAGCTAGATTTGCTGCTGACTCTGGTGCTGCAGAAGTAGTACAAATTTTTGAACCAACTGCAACATCATTGATTGAGCCACAGCGGGATGCACTACAGATACTATCCGGATCAATAGGTTCTAGAGGTACAACAACAAGAGGTACTACTGTTTTTGGAGGCGACGTGTTTGTTTCTGGAAGTACACACATAGCAACCGGCTCAGCAGCAAAAGGTTTGTTTTTGACATCACCTGACGGAAGCCGATTTAGAATTAACGTTGATAATTCAGGCAACGTTACTGCAACCAAAGAAAGTTAAACTAACTAAAAATTTTACCTCTTGATTCATTAGCGTAATATTGAATCACTTAGAGGTGATTTACATGGATTATAAAAGTTTTAATGATGCAGATGTTATTTTTATTGCAGATTTTTTTTCTGAAGAATATAGCGGTGGCGCCGAAAAAACAACTGAAGCACTTTTTGAAGTTTCTCCTTATCCGACATGTAAAATTAAGTCGAGTGAACTTAGTAAAGAGATTTTGGAACAGAGCGCAAATAAATTTTTAGTTTTCTTTAACTATAGAGGTATGGACCACAATCTAATACCACTCATTGTTGCAAACTGTCACTATGCTATTGTAGAATATGATTATAAATTTTGTCAATATCGTTCAATCGATCTTCATAAGAAAGAAACTGGTAAGAATTGTGACTGCCATGAACAACAACTAGGAAAAATAATTTCCGCTTTTTTGCATGGATCAGAACATATTTTTTGGATGTCCGCGCGGCAATCAAAAATATATCATGATAGGTTTCCTTTTTTAAAAGATAACAATCAAACTGTGTTAAGTTCTATTTTCTCAGTTGATGACTTGGAATATATTGAAAGGTTGCATGTTGCGAGAGAAAAAAATGAATGTGACAAAACACGTTGGGCAGTTATTGATGGTAATAGCTGGATCAAGGGTGTTGACGAAAGTATAAAAGCAGTTAATGAAATATTCCCGTCAGCCAGTGCAGAAGTGATTGGGGGTTTGCCTTACTATGATTTATTGAAAACACTTTCAGGGTTTCACGGTTTATCATTTCAACCAATCGGCGGTGACACTTGTCCTAGGACGGTTATAGAAGCTAAGCTATTAGGATTGGAAATGATTCTAAATGAAAATGTACAACATCGCGATGAACCCTGGTTTTTAAAGAGCAGAGATGAGGTTGAATCTCACATTTTGAGTCGTCCTAAAATATTTTGGGATGTTATAACAGGATTTTTTAATAGAAATATAAGTTTAAGTGGATACACAACAACAAAAAATGTAATACGTAGTGATTACCCATGGAAAGAATCAATACAGTCAATGTTGCAATTTTGTGATGAAGTAATTGTTGTTGACGGCGGGTCTAATGATGGTACATGGGAGAATTTAATATCTTGGGCAGACCATGAAGAAAAACTTAGAGTATATCAAGTAAAAAGAGACTGGGAACATTATAGATTTGCAGTTTTTGATGGACAACAAAAATCAGTAGCAAGATCCTTATGTAAAGGAGACTGGTGTTGGCAAATGGACATTGATGAAGTAGTACACGAAAATGATTATGGGAAAGTTAAAAAGTTGGCCAGACAGATTCCAAAGTCAGTAAAGATCGTGTGTCTACCTGTAATTGACTACTGGGGTAAGGAGGATAAGGTTAGGGTTGATGTAAATCCATGGAAATGGAGATTATCAAGAAATGATACACATGTTACCCACGACATTCCTGCACAACACAGGAGATATGATGAAAATGGCAATGTTTTCTCTGTTGGATCAGATGGATGTGATTATGTTCACACAGACAATTATCAACCTATCCCACACATGAATTTTTACACACCTCAGCACGAGCAAATTAGACAAAAGATTATTGAAGACCCAGATTTTAGAGAGAGTAATCTTAAAAATTACAGTAACTTTATCAATGCTGCGTTAAAAGAATTGCCATCAGTACACCACTACTCTTGGTTTGACATCAAAAGAAAAATTCTTACTTACAAAAATTACTGGAGTAAGCATTGGGCAAGTCTATATAATAAAACAACTGATGACATTCCTGACAACAACATGTTTTTTGACAAAAAATGGTCAGAAGTTAGTGACAAAGAGATTGTAAATTTAGCAAATAAAATGAATAATGAGTTAGGTGGTTGGGTTTTTCATGAACGTGTAGACTTTGAAAAACCCACACCATGGTATTATGTGACACCAGGCCACCCAAGTATAATGGAAGCTTGGTTAAAGGAGAGAAAATAGATGCAGCCAGAAAATTTATTCCAAGTATTTTCACAAGTCTTTGTCGAGAGCCAACAATCTTTTAACAAGTGTGAATTAGAATTAAGGTCAAAGTGTAGAACTTTATCAGAAAAATTTAAAAAATTAGCAGAAGATCTAGAGAAAGATTCTTTTAAAGCTAGTTTAGAAGTTTTTGTGACAATTGAGGAAGAAATGTTAGTTTTGATAAGAAATGCAAGAGAACTTGAAGAAAGAAGATCCCATATTAAGGATTCTATAAGTGCACTCCAAGATTCTACTAAATATAAGATTACTGGGAGGTGATAAATGAAAAAAACAGTTTGTTTTGTAACACCCACTTACAATGCTTCTTTTCATCTAGAAGAGTGCTATGAGTCGCTAAAAGAGCAATCTAATCCAAATTGGGATTGGGTCATTTTAAATGACGTATCAAATGATGATACACTTGAAATTGCTAATAGAATTGTCATGTCTGATGAGAAAGAAAGAGTAACTGTTATTAATCATGATCATAAAAAGTTTGCGTTGAAAGGTATATGCGATTATTTGGAAAATTACAATGATTTTTCTGAACAGATAATCGCAATACTTGATGGCGACGATGCACTTTGTAATGAAAACACAGTTGACTTAATTCTAAAAGAATACAATAACAATCCGCAACTAGATGCTTTGTGGACAGCACATTCTTGGGATATCAACAGCATGAATATTTCAGCAGAATTACCAGACAATATTAACCCATACCAGTATCCTTGGGTAAGTTCTCATCTCAAAACTTTTAAAGTAAACGTTTTCAAGAAGATAAGTAAACAAAATTTTCAAGACTTAGACAATAAATGGTTTGAAAGAGGTTATGACCAAGCGCTTTACCTTCCTATACTTTTCTTAGCAAGAAAATCAAAGTACTTAAATGAAATTTGTTACTTGTACAGAATTAATTCAAATAGCTTGAAAGTGAGAAGCTGGAAGGAAAAAAATCAACTAGATACGATAAAATTAGTCAGAGCCAGAGGTTTTGTGTTATGAGAGTAGTAGAAAAACCTTGGGGTAGAGAGACAATATGGGCGGATTGTGATCGATATGCTGCAAAATTTATGTTTATAAAGAAAGGACATAGAATGAGCCTGCAATATCATGAAAAAAAAGAAGAAACAATTTATGTGCAAAAAGGCAAATTAATAATTTGGCTTTCTGAAGATGAAAAAGATTTTATTGAATTAGCTGAGGGAGGTACATACCATGTTAAACCTAACAGCGTGCACCGTTTTGGTGCTATAGATGAGCATGTTTATTTAATTGAAGTAAGTACACCAGAGCTTGACGATGTAGTTAGACTGGCGGACGATTATAAAAGATGAAAATTTTTACACATAACTTTAATCCAGAATCAAATAGTGGCCCAAATAAATTTACGAGAACGTTATTTTCAAACTTAGTAAAAGAAAAAGACGTTTCCTTGAGTGCACAAGAAGATGCCGACGTTGAATTCTGTCTAATCCAACAACAGGTACATAAGGTAAAACCTATGCTACTTCGCTTAGATGGTATATGGTTTAATTCTGATCAGGATTTTAAACAACAGAACGCACCAATACATTTTGCATACCAAAATGCTGACGCTGTAGTGTTCCAATCCCAATTTAACAAAAGACTTACTGAGGCTTGGTTTGGAGAACACAAAAATTCTCATGTGATTCATAATGCTGCAGACGATAAATTGATATTAGCAGCAAACAAACATTTTTGGAATGATAAATTTGATGGCAGCGAGACTGAAGTTTGGTGTTGTGCCTCTAGCTGGCGGCCGCATAAGCGATTAAATGATAATATTGCATATTTTTTAGAGTTTGCTCCGCCAGATGCACAGCTAGCTATAGCTGGCGGACTAGGTATGGACGAAGTAAAGGAAATAATTTCTTTAGATAACAGGATTCATGTATTAGGTGATTTGGATTATATGAGTTTGTTATCACTTTATAAGCGAAGTACTAAATTTATTCACCTTGCCTATCTAGATCATTGTCCAAATGTTGTAGTCGATGCCCAAGCATCTGGTTGTCACATAATTTGCAGTTCTACCGGAGGGACAAGTGAAGTTGTTTCTGATGGTACTGTTATAGTTGAAGATGAGTGGGACTTTAAACCCACACCGCTATATAAACCACCAAAGATAGACTTTCTTAAATCAGTAAAAGTTAAGCGTTATGATAAAAAGAAAGAAATTAAAAATTGCGCACAAAAATATTATAATATAATGCAGGATATATCATGAAAGTGTTTTGCCATGTACCTAGAGAAAATTGGTTCTGTGACAGGTATGGAGAAGAATTTAAAAAATATTCTTCTCACGATGTAAGTTTTACACACCTGTACCCAGAAACACAAGTTATCTGGTTGCTCGCTTCTTGGTGTTGGAACCAAATAGACACTCAATTTTTAAAAGATAGAAAAGTAGTCTGTACAATACATCATGAAGTACCTTGGAAGTTTGACGAAGCACGAAAGAGCAATTTTTTAGCAAGAGATAAGTTTGTTGATGTTTATCATGTGCCTTGCGAAAAAACAAAGAATTTTATAGAACAGCATACTGGCAAACCAGTTAAAATTTTGACGTATTGGTGCAATGAAAAACTATTTAAACCTCACAACAAGATTGAGTGCAAAAAACAGTTTGGTATTCCTTTAGATAAATTTATTGTGGGTTCATTCCAGAGAGATACAGAAGGTCACGATCTGAAGACACCAAAGCTTGAAAAAGGTCCGGATATATTTATTGATTATGTTAGTAAAGTTAGAGACTCTGGTAAAGATGTGCATGTCTTATTAAATGGGTGGCGAAGAAATTATGTCATTAATGAATTAGAAAAGTTAAAAATACCCTACACGTATCATGAGTTGCCTCCAATGGAAGACGTAGTGAAGATGTATTCAGCTCTCGACATGTATATTGTCGGTTCTAGAGTAGAGGGAGGTCCACAATCAATTATTGAGTGTGGTATGACAAACACACCGATCGTTTCGACAGATGTAGGTATCGCACAAACATTCCTATCTGCTGATTGTATTTTCGATCCAGCAAATTATAATGTTTACTATCCAACAAAAGAAGATGAAGAACATTTAAAAAGTAACGTTAATAATTTTTTAATAGAAAAACAAGTAAGCAAATATGATCTATTCTTCGAGGAGTTATTAAAATGAACATACTTATAACAGGCGGCGCCGGCTTTGTTGGTGGAAACTTAGCAGTTAGTTTTGCTAGTAAAGGTCATGAAGTTTTATGCATAGATAATTTATCTAGACGCGGAAGTGAACTAAACCTTTCTAGATTTAGAAAATATAAAAACATCAAATTCAAACATTGTGATATTAGGTGTGTTGAAGACTTTTATAATTTTGATAAATTTAATCCTGATGTTGTTCTTGAATGTTCAGCACAGACAACTGCTATTGATGGATACAGGAATCCTAGTTACGATTTCACAAACAATACAGTCGGCGCATACAATGTATTAGAATATTGTAGAAGAAAAAATGCCGGCCTTATTTTCTGGAGTTCAAATAAAGCTTATAGTGGCGATTTTTGTAATTCAATACCAACGATTGAAACTGAAACTAGACTGACTTGGGATGAAGAAAAAGCAAAGAACAAGAGCTATTTAGGGTGGTCTAATAAAGGTTTTAGTGAAAAAGCTGATATGAATGGCAATACACACACTGTCTATGGTGCAACAAAAAATGCAGCAGATTTAATTTGTCAAGAGTGGTCCAAAGCATTTAATATACCTGTTATTGTTAATAGGTTTAGTTGTCTTTATGGTTCACACCAGTTTGGAAAAGTAAGTCAAGGATGGATAGTTTGGTTTGCAATTGCTAAAAAATTAAAACATCAACTTTACTATTACGGGAATCAAGGAAAGCAGGTAAGAGACTACCTTCACGTTGATGATTTATCTGTTTTAATTGAAAAACAAATGAAGTCTATAGATAAATATTCAGGAAATTATTACAATGTAGGTGGTGGTATTGAGAATACTACTTCTTTAGTCGAGTTATCAAATTTACTCGATGAGATGTTCAAGACTAATAAGAAAGTGATAAACATTGATGAACCTAGACCAAGTGACCAAAAAATTTACATAAGTGATATAACGAAGGTGTCTAAAGACTTTAGCTGGAAACCAGAAGTTACACTGGAAAACGGTCTAGATCAAGTTAAAGAGTGGCTCGATAAATCTAGTTTAGAGTGGGTTTAATTAATATCTGCGTTTTATTTTGTACATTTTTAGTATAAATTATAGAATATAAATAATTTTTGGAGATATTAATGAAGATAGCAGGTTTTTGGAATGGACACGATTGTAGTTACTGTGTGCTTAAAGACGGTGTACCCGTAATACACAACGAATACGAAAGATTTTTGAGAGAAAAAGAACCCCAAGGTGATTCATATAAATTCTTGAAAGAAACTTACAGTAGTCATGAAGACATTAAGCACTTCGCAACATGTTTTCCACTATCAAAAACTACTAGGTTTGAAGAATCGTTTGAAGCCATGAAAGCGCAAGCTCAGAAAAATGATGGAAATATATTTGTAGTTGGTCATCATGAGTCTCACGCTGCTAATGCATTTTATTCATCCAACTTAGAAAAAGCAACAATTGTTACTATGGATGGGGGAGGTGTAGAGCGAGACAATTTTGTAACTGCATGCACAATATACCTTGGTGATAACAAAAAAATCAATCATGTTCATACATTTAGATTAAATGATATGAATATTGGAGGCGTTTGGACCAGAACAACGAGGTACGTATTTGATTTGCAAAGCGGATGGCCACGAGGCCATCAAGCAGGCTCAGTAATGGCCATGGCAGCTTTTGGAGACAGAAAGAAATATTTTGATGATTTTATGAAAATGTTAACCATCGACAATCAAATCGCAACAATGAAACCGTCAGGTCAACCAAAAGGAGCAAATGTAGGAACTGATCCTGATCATCCATACTTGCAAAAGTATAGAGAGATAGCTGACAGGAGTGAGCAAGATAAATTTGATCTTGCAGCAAGTTTGCAAGCAGCGACAGAAAATATAATATACTCGTTATTGAAACAGCTTTTTAGTCAAATTGAGACAAAAAACCTATGTCTTTCAGGAGGTGTTGTTTTAAATTGTGTTGCGATAGGAAAAATTAAAGAATGGTTCCCGTTTATCGAAAACGTTTATATACCACCAGCGCCTCATGACGGAGGCCTCTCAATCGGTGCTGCTCAGTATGTGTGGCACAACGTTTTAGATCATGATAGAGTTGAGTGGGAAGATAATAAAACACCTTACTTAGGCCGGCAATATGCAGAAGATGAAATAGTTTCTGTACTCGAGAAAGAGAAAAGAGTGTCTTTTGTTAAAGCTAGCGATAGTAGACTACTAGATCTTCTCGACCAACAAAAAATAGTTTCTATCTTTGGAGGAGGCTCAGAATCTGGAAGAAGAGCGCTAGGTAATAGAAGTATATTAGCAGACCCCAGGCAAGATAGTATGCGAGAACTAATTAATCAAAAAGTTAAACATAGGCAGTGGTATCGTCCCTTTGCGCCGTCAATGCTAAGAGAAAAAGTTTCTGAATGGTTTGTTAGAGACGACGACAGTCCTTACATGAATATTGTTTTAAACTTCAAAGAGGAAGTTAAAAGTAAAGTACCTGCGGTTGTTCACAAAGATGGAACTGCAAGAGTACAAACTGTAACTGAGAAAGACAACCCTTGGTATTATAATTTTTTAAAGTCCTGGGATGAGAAATCCGGAGTACCAATTATATTAAACACTAGTTTTAATGATAGAGAACCTATCTGTGAAACTCCTGAGCATGCAATAAACTGCTTTTTAAATACGAACATCGATTATCTGTATTTTTATGATTACAAAATAATGGTTGAAAAAATATGAAATATAATAAAGAAAGCTTTGAAAAACTATACAATGATTATGTGTATAATCTGAAATCGATTGCCGGAGATGATAAGAATTTTGAATCAACAAGAAACTGGAATAATTTCCAACACACAGTTCTAAAACTACCTTGGGGTGAAAGACGTTGTTTATTGCAGACAGAAGAAAATAAAAAAGCTAATTACAATCTTCAGCTCTCAAGAGGTATGAGTTTGAGTCCAGATATGACATCAGAAGCAGCATACAACCGTATTGAATTTTTATTAAACAATATAATTGAAAGTGACAATGTAAGAATTGATGAGTTAGACACTATACTTGAGCAAAAAAAGACAGCACAGATTAAAAACTACATACCTAAAAGCTTTTTTGAGATCGGATTTAGAGTTCCTAGGCTCCAAAATTTCTACAAGCAAAGAGGTCTAGAAGAGGGCGGATGCGACATCAACGATTTCAATGTCGCATCCGGAAATATGTTAGGTTTTAATTGCTTTAAAGTGGACTTGACAGAAGATTTTAAGATTGACGTGTTAAAAAAATTCAACCTGATTGTTTGTTACCATGTTATTGAACATTTGACAAATCCAGTTGAATTTTTAAAAAGGCTATATGAATCGACAAACGCAGGAACACTTTTCCATTTTGAAATACCTGTTGAGCCTGATGGGCCACATGTGGAGCGCGCGCACCTTTTTTCATTCCATGAGGGTGACTTATTTAAAATGATAGCAATGACAGGTTTTAGACCGTTAACTTTTTCAAACAACACACACCAAGGTGGTCCGTGGATTGAAAGAGTTTCCTTTTTTAAAGATTAGAGGAAGAAATGAAAGTTTGTGTATTAGGTTTGGGTTATGTTGGTCTTCCAACAGCAGCAGTTTTGGCAAAATCAGGTCATGAAGTTTTAGGTGTTGACATAAATAAGAATGTAGTAAACACTATTAACAAGGGTGAGATTCACATATATGAACCTGATTTAGATGTTATTGTTAAAAAAGCTGTCCAAGAAAATAAAATAAGAGCATCAATGGTACCAGAGAAGTCTGACGTATATTTGATTGTAGTGCCCACACCACTCTCAAAACACAAAGAACCTGACATGAAATACGTCAACCAAGTCGTTTATTCAGTAATACCTCATCTAACATCAGAATCCCTTCTTATACTTGAGTCAACTAGTCCTGTTGAGTCAACCGAGAAAATACAAGATACTATTAGGAATTTTAGACCAGATTTGTTTGATAATCATGGAAACGCTATATTTTGTTTGGCTCATTGTCCAGAAAGAGTACTTCCAGGTAATGTAATCGTAGAGTTAATTGAAAACGACCGTGTTGTTGGTGGAATTAATAAAAAGTCCACGATTGCTGCTAAAAACTTCTATGAAACTTTTGTAAAAGGTAAGATTTATTGTACTGACAGTAAAACTGCCGAGATGACAAAACTAGTAGAAAATGCTTTTAGAGATGTTAATATAGCTTTTGCCAACGAGCTATCAATGATCTGTGATGAAAACAACATCAATGTTTTAGAGTTGATTGAACTGGCAAACAAACATCCCCGTGTCAATATTCTAAAACCAGGCGCCGGAGTAGGTGGGCATTGTATAGCAGTCGATCCTTGGTTTGTTGTAGCACATAACAAAGAAAAAAGCAAATTAATAAAAACTGCAAGAGAGATCAACGATTTTAAAACCCAGTGGGTGATCGAAAAAGTATTAAAACAAACAACTAGAAACAGACTCAAGGTTTGTTGTTTTGGACTAACATACAAGCAAGATATAGACGACACTCGCGAAGCACCTGGAATAAAAATATTTAATAAATTAGTTGAAAATATAGGTAGCGACAGAGTAATATGTTGTGAACCACATTTAAAAAAGTTTGGTAATGTTAATTTGAATGATCTATATAGTTCAATCGAATACGCTGACATACTAGTTTTTTGTGTACCTCATAAAGTTTTTAAAGATATTGACAAGAGTACTTTATCAGAAAAAATCATTATAGATGTTTGCGGTGTTTTTGAAGGTGAAAAATGAAAATATTAATTACGGGCGTTCTCGGTGTTGTAGGTTCTAAACTAGAAGAGATATTAGCTAGTCGCGGCCATTCTGTTTTCGGTGTAGACTTACACCATACAAACAAGATCTACGGTCATGGTTTAGGTAAAAGAAGCGATGAGAATTATTTTCGCTGTGATATATCTGAATATAGACAGATTGAAGATGTAGTCAATCATGTTAAGCCTGACTTGATTTATAATTGCGCCGCTGAGTTTGGAAGATGGAATGGAGAATATTTTTATGAAAAAGTTTGGAAATCAAATGCAATTGGTACAAAAAACATCATAAGACTTCAAGAAAAAGCAGGATTCAAGTTAGTACATTGTTCATCGTCTGAAGTTTATGGCGATTATAGGAACGTTATGTACGAAGATCTTTTAGACAATGTAGCAATAATGCAAATGAATGATTATGCAATGTCTAAAAGAGTGAATGAAATGCAAATTAAAAATTCTAAAATCATGTATGACACACAGTCTGTTGTTGTTAGAATTTTTAATACATATGGCCCAGGGGAATGGTATCACCCTTTCAGAAGTGTTAACTGCTTGTTCACATACAACCTTTTGCACAGAAAAAGTATCAAATGCTTCACAGGGCATACTAGGACTTCTACTTATGTATATGACTGTGCAACAACAATTGCAAATATTTCTGACAACTTCATCGCCGGCGAAACTTACAATATTGCCAGTGAAGATAATCATACTATTGAAGAGTTAGTTGATTTAGTTTTAAAATACACAGGTGCTGATCCTAAATTAGTAGAATACGTACAAAAAAATGAAATACTAACAACAAAAGATAAGTTTGTAGATGCAAGAAAAGCTGTAAGAGACTTAAACCATAAAAGTACTTTTACTCTTGAAGCAGGTGTCAAAAAGACTGTTGAATGGATGAAAGAATATTATGGACTATGATTTACCTATAGTAACGTTTGGTTTTATAAACTGTAATCGACTATTTTATTTAAAATCTTGCGTAGAATCTTTATTGAAGTGCACACAAGATTATAAAAATAAAGAACTGATAATTATTGACAACGCATCTATTGAAGCGGGGACAGATGAATACCTTGAAGGATTAAAAGACAGAGGTTTTAAAATTGTTAGAAATAAAACAAGAGATCCTAACAATGAATTCGCGAGAGGTTTGAATACAATTATTAGCATGGCTAAGGGTAAATATGTTTGCCCACTAGCAGGTGATATGCAATTTATCGTAGAGGGCGGTTGGCTGAAAGACTATGTCGATATATACGAAGGCCTTGGTGAGTTTGTAGGTTCGATTCTACTTGATGCACAAAGGGCTACACGCGTTACTAGAGGGACATACAGCAATGTTATGGGTATCAACCTAGGCTTTGTCTTTGATTACCAACGTGGTCCATTTACGCCTTCCTGCAATTCATTCTTCTCAAAAGAAAAAGTTAAAAAGTATATAGGTGAGTGGTCTACTAATAAAACTTCACATGAAGGTGAGTCGAGTGCAGAAGCTGAGATTGATTCTAAAATTAAAAAGATGAAAATGGAAGGTTTGATATCGTGGAATCAGTTAATGCCACTCTATCCAGTAGCAGCAGCGATATATACTGATAGTCGTGGTACGATGGGTAGAGTCAGAGGTGACCGTATTTTTGGAGACTACTGGGAAGCTAAAAAAGAAAATTTGTATTATGAACTCGTACAGTATAAGGATGCATTAGACTCACAATATGAAAACATCGACAAACCGTTAGGAATTGAACAAGTTGTAAAGACAATAGGCTTTAAGGCACCTATAGATAAAAGTGGCAGTTGGAAAAAAGTACATCTAGACCCTGAAAGAGTTAAACCAGAAGATTGGAGAGATATCACATGAGAGTTTGTATTAGTAGAAAACCAGTAAGTGGTCCTTGGGGCGGAGGAAACCTATTCGTCAAGGGTATGACTTCACTACTTAAAAGCAAAGGTCATGAAGTGTTTTATGAGTTAGTACCATCAATTGATTATATTGTAATGATCGATCCTAGACCTAGTAGTTATGGTATTGATGCAAACGATATATTTGAATATCGTCGCAAAAACCCGTCAACAAAAATTATTCACAGGATTAATGAATGTGATAAACGAAAAGGATCAGAGGGGCTAGATGATATCTTAATGCAATGTGCTGAACTAAGTGATAAAGTTGTATTTATAAGTCAATGGTTACAAGACTATTTCAAACAGAAAGGTTATCAAGGTTCTTCTAGTGTCATATATAACGGATGTGATACAAAAGATTTTACCCCTGATGAACATGTCAAGGATTTTGATGGGGTACACTTAGTTACTCATCACTGGTCCAATAATATTTTAAAAGGTTATGACTTTTACAAAGAGTTAGACGATGCATGCATTGAAAATAACTGGAAATTTACGTTCATCGGAAGGTTTAATGATTCAATTAAAACTAAAAACATTGAAATGATAGAACCTCACACCGGAAAAGCTCTAGCAGAAAAGATAAAATTAGGTAACATATATTTAACAGCATCTAAGTGGGAACCTTGTGGAATGCACCACATCGAAGCCGCAGCGTGTGGTTTACCCATACTTTATCACGAGGACGGTGGAGGTATAAACGAAGGCTGTAAGAGATATGGTGAGCCTTTTAGGACAATTGAGGATTTTAAACAAAAACTCGAAAAGGTCATCGAAAACTATGAAGAGTATGTATTAAATATTAAAAAATACGATCTCTCAATTGAAAATTGTTGCCAGGCATACCTTTCTTTAATGGAGCACTAAGTGCATTATGATTTAGTATTTTCTTTAGGCGACTGCAGTAACTTAAAGTACTACATTCCCTTAGTTCACTATGCTAAAAAAAGAGGCCTCAAAGTTTCTTTTGACATTAACTTTGGTTGGAAAAAATGGTGTTCAATATCAATTGAACAAAACTTCAATTGGACAGTCAATCTAATGAACAAAAATAATATTCCAAAGTTTGACAGGGATAATGATGCATCTAAGATTAGAGTTTGTAACGAAGGTCGATGGAATCCTGTTATTAAAGAAAAAAACACATTAATATATTCACTGACAACACTGACAGACTATTCTTATACATATTTTAAATACATTGATGACGTTGACTTCTGTGTTTTTCCAAGCGAATACTTTATAAACTTTATAAAGGACGAAAACAAAGTCATTCTAGGTACAGGTGGGCAGCACACAAAACAAGTTGTTGCAAAGACTGTGCAAGCTATATCAAAAAACGAAAATAAAAACTTGTTTTTAGGATCACCAAAGTATGATTTAGTAAATCAATTTGACAAAAAATGTATTTTAGAAAAATATGGTTTAGAAGATAAAAAGTATGCATTGTTTGTGTACCCTAGGGTTAACGATTTAAAAAATACTAAATTTAAAGAAAAGTTAATTGAGTACAAAGATAAAGGCTTCACAATTATAACAAAGACCCGAGTAAAAGATCCATTCCAGCAAATTAAAACAGATGTTATTAGTCACTACTTTTACGATAGAGGATTCTGGCCGTCAACAATGTTAGAATTGATTTATATATCAGATGTTGTGATCAATACAGACTCATGCACTGTAAAAGAAGCTATTATGATGGACACAGAGGTTGTAAATATAAAGAGTAAGAAGTATAATGTTCTAGATGACTTATATGACAAAGATGCTAAAAAATTGTATTTGTGGGATTATAATTCTTGTGAAAGGATATTAGATCATATGGTCGGGCATTTTTAGCGAGGTTAAATAGATGGACTTACAAAAATATTATGAACAGAATAAAGTTAGGTTAACAAGTAGTAGTGACTATCCTTCGCTAATGTGTAAGCATCTTTGTGAAAAATTTGGAATTAAATCAGGTTCTAAATTGTTAGATGTTGGCTCTGGCGTCGGTATACAATGTAGTAATTTTGCAAATCTAGGATTAGAAGTATACGGTGTTGACAACATAGATTTGCCAACATCCAACAATTTCACTTATGTAAAGACAGACTTAACAAAGAGCAATATACCTTTTGAAGATGGCACTTTTGATGTAGTTTTTTCTAAATCTGTAATTGAACACATTGTAGACCCAGAATTATTTTTAATTGAGTGTAATAGGGTTCTAAAGCAAGGTGGGATGTTAATTATTTTAACACCAGACTGGCAGACCCAGTCTGATGTTTTTTATGATGACCCTACACACGTTCATCCTTACACAAAAACTTCTCTTAAATATGTTTTAGAGTTGTATGGGTTTAAAAATGTTAATTCAGAAATATTTACGCAATTACCACTAGTGTGGAAATTTAAATTCTTAAAATTATTCACTTTTTTATGTGAAATAATACCCTTTAGTTTCTATAAATTCATGAGACAGACAAAGTATTTGCGTTTTGCAAGAGAGAAAATGATCCTAGCAAGTGCAATAAAATGATAGACTCTTTTAGAGCGACAATACAACAGGTATCAGAACTAAAATCTTCCAGGCAAGGAGAAGAATTTGTAGTGTTTGGAGGTGGACCTTCCATAGAAGATTTTAAAAGACAAAACAAAGATTTTCTAAAAGATAAAGTGACGTTATGTTGTAATTACAAAATGGATTTTATAAAAGCAGACTATCACATGCTTCATGATCCCCTGTCAATAATGTGGTGGAGAAAAAACAATGTCGATTTGGAAAATTCAAAAATAATATTCTCAGATATATGCATAAACTATGACAAATATAACAACACAGAAAATATTAAAAAAAATCCAGTAGCTCTTAATCAAACACATGTTAGAGATGAATGGTTGGGTGACATACCTTTGCAAGAGTATATAAGCGAAATGATACACAATACTAAAGATAGAAAAGATAAGTTTTATTATGTAGTCAGTCCATTTTACAAACTCAAGGAACGACACGGAGTTTTTGACGAAAGTAATGATATCAGCATGAAAGGTTGGTACGGTTCAGGTTTTCTGCTAATTGATTTAGCTTTGTTTTTAGGTGCTTCAAAAATATTCCTTGTAGGTTTTGATGGCGGGCAGTCACACAGTTATGAAAATAATCCTAGCGACAGACATTATAGAATGAAAAATAGAAATATCACACATTGGCATCAACATAGAGAAAGATTGTCTAAGTTAAGAGAAAAAACAAAAATATTTTTAGTAAACCCTGAGAATTCTGTATATAATGGAATTGTTCAGGGAGTTAAAATAAATTGAAACCAATAGTAATTATACCTGCCAGAGGTGGTTCTAAAAGATTTCCATCAAAGAATAGAATTCTTTGGGAATTTACATGTAAGTTTTTGAAAGATAATGATAGTTTTTTTGATGAAGTTTACGTATCTACAGACTGCAAAGAACTTACTGAGTTAGTCCACAATTCAGGATTTACACCAGTATACCGGCCAGAAGAAATATCAACAGATGATATGCCAGTTACTCCGGTAATCAGAGATGTTGTCGCTAAGAAAAACTTGTATGACAGAGACATTTTTATGATGTACTTAACATCACCTGAAAGAAAAATTGATGATTACAAATTAGCTTATAAAATATTTAATGAAAAAAACTTAGAATCTATAATATCTTTTTATAAGCCTGAGTATTCTCCGTATATGGCGAGGTATCATGATAATATGAAGCCGGTTATTGAACATAGTTTTTACCGATACCAGGACTTTAGAGATATTATATTATTAACACATTACATTTGCCTTTTTAAAGGATCTTCGCTCCATAAGCTAGATAACCAACTTTACGGTGAAGGCATCACAGAAAGTTTTCTACTTGATTACATCCCGGTAGACATTGATTTTAAGGAACAGTTAGACAGATGGAAATTAAAAAAGCATTAATTGTGGGCTTAGGGTCGATAGGTATTAGGCACTTAACAATGTTTAATACAGTATTTCCAGCGAGCGTAGAAATAGGTGTCTTAAGAAGAAGCAAAGAAAGGCCATTTAAGTTTGTCAGAAATTACTTTACATCAGAACAAGATGCGATTAATTGGAAACCTGATATAGTTATTATTGCGTCTCCAAGTAGTACTCATGCACATTTCACGTCATCTTTTAGAGGTTGTCACATCCTCTTAGAAAAACCGGCTGTTTTAAACGAACAACAATTAAAGGTTTTAAGTGAAACACCAGATAAGAATTTGATACAGGTAGGTTATAACTACAGATATCACCCAGTCTTCTTAGATCTAAAAGATTATTTGAAAACAAATAAAATTAAAAGTATAAGGCTCTTGCATAGTGATTATTTGCCTAATTGGCACCCATGGGAAGACTATAGGGATTCTGATTTGGCGAGAGATGGTGTTGGCTTGACTTTATGTCATGGTATAGACTTGATTCTAGAATTGTTTAAAGATATTGATGTTTTAAATTTGAAAAAAGAATGTAGTAAAAACTTGGATATCCAATCATTTTCTGTTTTTAAGGGTACATGTATTTCTGAAAAAACAAACATTGATTGGGAAATTAGAGTGGATGACCCAAAAGTTAATCATTTTAAATTTGAAGTAACTGACAAGATGAATAAGACATTAACTTTTGATATGAATACTAAAAAGCATACAAGAAACGACACATTCATAAGTCAAGTAAGAGATTTTAAAAACAAAATAACAACACAGAAAAACTTTAAAGATGATAATAGAAAAGCATTTTTAAGAGCAAAGAGGATCGTTGAAATATGTCAGTAATTATTGTAACCGGGTCAGAAGGCGTAATTGGTCCTAAGCTAGTTAGCTTTTTAAAAAGCATTGATCACAAAGTTGTTTGCTTAGATAAATCTCTAGGGCATGATTTAACAGACAGAAACTTCGTCCAAGAATTTTTTAAAAAAACAAAAGCTGATGTCTTGTTAAATTTGTTTGCCATGAATCATCATATGGGTAAAAAAAATTACGAGAACAGTTTCCTAGAAATGGACCCAGAAGAAGTGAACCAATATTGTAATGTTAATATAACATCACTATACCACGTGTGTAGAGAGTTCATAAAGAATAACCAAGGAAAGAAAACATCAATAATCAACTTTGGATCTTTGTATGCTGTTAGATCACCTCGCCCAGACATATATCCAGACGGAGTAATGAAACACATTGGTTACGTTACTTCCAAACATGCTGTGATTGGATTAACAAAATATATTGCTGCTCATTTTGCACCAGAAGTAAGAGCTAACTGTGTCTGCCCAGGTGGTATCGAAACTAATGAAATGGCGCCGGATTTTAAATCAAAATTTACAAGAAATGTCCCACACGGAAGAATGAGTCGTGTAGAAGACTTGTTTGGCATCGTCCAACTACTATGTAGTAACAAGTCTGAATATATGACAGGATGTACAATACCTGTAGACGGAGGATGGACAGTCCAATGAAAGATAATTATGCAAATAAAAGTGAAGAACTACTAAGATATGGATTCACAGTTTTCCAAAATGCGATATCGCAAGAAACTTGTAATACATTTAAATCGTTAATTGACACCTGGTTTGACGATCCAAATATTAAAAGTGATGTCATTGATGATAAAAGATTTGCCAATTTTGTGGTACCAGATGCAATATCAAACGAACACTTTAAAGATATGGAGTTAGTTTTTAACGCTCAACACTTATTACCGTTTTTAAAGTATCATTGTGATGCTAATGTAATGTATTTAGATCATTTTGACGCTCACAGAAATCTATCTAGTGGTTGGCATGAAGATTCTAATCAAAAACATTTTAAAGAAGGTAATAATCACGCAAGCTCATCAATATTTCACCCAGACTATAAAGTTTATAGAGTATGTTTTTATCTGCAAGATCACGATATTGACGGTTGTGGTTTGTCTGTAAAACCTGGTACACATTTGTATCCTAAGAATTCACATAGTTCATTTGACAATGGAATTGCACTAGGTACAAAAAAGGGTGACATGATAGTTTTTGACTGTCGATTAAGTCACAGAGGCATTGTGTATAATAATTCTAAGATGAAAGATGAAAACACTAATAGGCATAGTATCTTTTTGTGCTTAGGCGCAGAAGGTAACATATTTAGCGAAACACACAGAATGGGTGCGTTTCAGCGACAAAATAAACAATTAAAAAGACAGAGCTATAAAATTAAAGATAGTTTGCGATCACATTTAAAATCTCTAGGGTACTCTGTCTATGATGAAAATAGTGTTTTTTATAAATAGATTATTTACCAAGTATAATAATAAAAAGAGGTAAGAATTATGAGTAATATAAAGATTATCGCCGAAATAGGCATAAACCACAACGGAGATTTAAATACAGCAAAAAAGATTATTGATGTATGTCATAGGTTTGGTTGTGACTTTGTTAAGTTCCAAAAGAGAACACCAGACATATGTGTTCCTGATGAACAAAAAAACAAAATGAGAAAAACACCTTGGGGTGAAATAAAGTATATCGACTATAAAAAGAAAATAGAGTTTGAAAAAAAAGAATACGATGAAATTAACACATATTGCCGAAAGCTAGGTATAAAGTGGTTTACTAGTGTGTGGGACAAGAATTCAGTAGACTTTATGAAACAATACCCGCAACCAGACGGTAAACTTTTAATGAAAATACCTTCAGCTAAAATAACAGACTTGGAACTTTGTAAATATGCTAGGCAAAACTGTGATATACTTCAAATATCAACGGGTATGAGTAACGAGGAACAAATTGAAGAATGCGTTGCAGTATGCAATCCTGATATAATTTTCCATACAAATTCGACTTATCCTTGCCCTATAGAAGAAATCAACTTAAGTCGAATATCTTATATGAGAAATAAGTGGCCGAACAAAGAAATAGGGTATAGTGGACATGAGTATCCCCTCCCAACAACTTACGGTGCTGCAGCGCTAGGTGCAACGTGGATTGAAAGACATGTAACAATTGATAGAAATATGTGGGGATCTGATCAAAGCAGTTCAGTTGAGCCTAACGGTGTTTACAAACTAGTTAAAGGCGTACGCGCAATTGAAAAATCACTCGGTAAAGCAGGACCTAGAGTTTTGTATCCTGGTGAAGTAGCAAAGCTTAAGTCTTTAAGGGGTTGAAATGAAAATAGTATCTTTGACATTAGCTAGGGGAGGAAGTAAAGGTGTCCCAAGAAAAAACATAGCTGATATTTGCGGATATCCACTTGTACATTATGTTCTTGATGCAGCAAAAAAGTCAAAGCACATAACAGAAAGATATGTCTCAACAGAAGATAAAGAGATAAGATTAGTTTGTGAAGCTTTAGGCGCAAAAGTTGTCGATCGCCCGTTGGCGTTAGCAACAGACTCAGCAAAGTGTGAAGATGCTTTAATGGATTTTGTTGAAAAGGTTGACTTTGATTTGCTTTGTTTCATACAGACAACTTCTCCATTAATTCTACCGAAAGACATAGACTTAGGCATTGAAAAAGTCTTGAGCGGAAAATTTGATTCAGTATTTAGTACAACAGTTGAAACTTGGGTACCTAAATGGGTTTATTCAGATAAAGAAACAGTTCAACCTGTCAATTGGACACCTGAAAGAAGACCTAGAAGACAACAGATGCCAGAACTTTTAATCGAAAATGGCGCTTTTTACATAACAAAGAGAGAACATTTAATCAAAAACAGGTTAAGATATAGTGGTAGGATTGGAAATGTTAATATTCCACTAAAGAGGTCTTTTCAAATAGACACGCCTGACGAATTAGAATTGATCAGATCAATTATTAAAAATGGAGTACACCTTGACTAACTTTTTTATCTTAGGACCTTGTTCACTTGAGAGTGAAGAGAATTATTTAAAATCGCTTGAATACTTGAAGCCTCACATGGAAGGTCGCGACTGGTACTTTAAAGCATCTTTTGATAAGGCGAACAGGACAAGCATTAACGGTGGTAGAGGACCAGGCTTAGATTATAGTTTAGATATATTTCGCAAAGTTAAGAAAGCGAATCCAAATATACGCTTAATAACAGATGTACATGAGCCATGGCAAGCTGAAAAAATAGCTGACGTTATAGATGTCGTTCAAATACCTGCGTTTCTGTGTAGGCAGACTGACCTAATTGTGGAATGTGCCAAACACTTTAATAAAGTAAACATTAAAAAAGGCCAGTGGTTGGGGCCAAACAACTTAGTTGTCTCTGTTGATAAAGTCAGAAATACAAACCCAGATGCAGAAGTGTGGTTGACTGAAAGAGGTACAGCCTTTGGATATCATCGGTTAGTTGTTGACATTGATATTGTTGATAGAATTAAAAAACACTATGACAAGGTAATAATTGATTGTACACACGCAACACAAAGAAGTCGAGACGTTTATGGTACACAGGGTCGCCGAGAGGTTGCTGAGAGGTTTTTCTTGTCTGCACCAATTTACCACTATGACGGGATATTTGCCGAATGTCATCTGGACCCCGCGTGTGCTGTGTCTGACGGAGACTGCCAAATACAAATGGAAAGAATACCAAAATTACTTGATCGTTTAGACAATATTAAAAAATGCTTGTCTGGCTGGGAAGATGAAAATCTTAAATAAATAGAAGAAATAAATGAAAATTTACGTTGATATTGATGAGACAATATGTTATTACGAGGGTGAAAGATGTTACCCGGACGCAAAACCTATTGCAACAAGAATAAAAAGAATTAATGAATTGTACGACGCAGGTAATGAAATAACATATTTCACAGCACGTGGTAGTGTGACAAAAATAGACTGGTTCGAAGTAACACAAAAACAGTTAATCAGTTGGGGTTGTAAATACCACAACTTAAGTGTAGGGCTTAAACCGGCATACGATTTACTGATTTGCGACAAGGCAGTTCAATCTGACTCATACTTTGGAAAATGCGAGGAGTTAAAATGACTTCTTATAACTGTTTAGTGACGGGTGGTTGTGGTTTCATTGGATCACACATAGTTGATCGGCTTATTGAGTTAGGTCATAACGTCAAGGTAATTGATGACGAATCAGCCGCCGAAAATGAAAACTTTTATTACAATAAAAAAGCACGTTATTATAAATTAGATGTCTCCAAAGATGATTGTAGTTACTGCTTTGGCGGGGATAATGGAAAACCTATAGACTATGTCTTTCACTTAGCTGCTAGAAGTAGAATCCAACCAACAATCAGTTCACCCGGGTCATGTTTTGAAGTCAACGTAGTAGGTACACAGAGAGTCCTAGAATGGTCCAGGTTGAATTGCGTAAAGCGCGTAATATATTCAGGTACGTCATCACTTTACGGACGACAGAATTCAATACCGTTTTCCCCGAACATGCCTGCTGATTGCTTAAATCCATACTCAATGTCAAAATGGATGGGTGAACAAGTGTTTAAACTATACAACCAGCTTTATGGATTACCTAGCATTACACTTAGGTACTTTAATGTATATGGACCTAGGGAACCTATTAAAGGAGAATATGCTCCAGTGGTTGGATTATTTAAGCGACAAAGCAAGAATAATGAATTTATGACCATAGTTGCACCTGGAACCCAAAGAAGAGATTTTACATATATTGATGATGTTGTGGAAGCAAATATTCTTGCAATGAAATCATCAACTGTTGATATACCGTTTGGCATTTACAATGTCGGAACAGGAAAGAATCATTCAATGATAGAAATAGCAGATATGATTGGCGGTAAAAGAGATGTAATTCCTTCACGCCCAGCAGAGGTTAAGGAAACTTTAGCAGACATAAGCGAGACTACAAAAGATTTAGGATGGTCACCAAAGTTTACTTTGGAAGAGACGATATCTAGCTATTAGGAGAAATAAAAATGAATATAGGCATAATCGGCCAGGGCTTTGTAGGCTCTGCAATAAGAGAAGGTTTAAAAAATCATTATAAAATATTAACTTTTGACTTAGATGAAAATAAGTGCAATAGTACACATGAGAAAGTTTGTAATAAGTCAGATATTGTATTCATATGTGTTCCAACGCCAATGAGAATTAATGGGAGTTGTGATACAAGAATACTAGAAACAGTAATAGATGGCGTATATAATGAATGTTGTCATGCAGATGCATTTCCAACGTTAATTATTAAGTCAACTGTACCTCCAGGAACAACTAAAAGAATTAATAAAAAGTACAAAGATATGACTGTTTTATTTAGTCCTGAATTTTTAACAGAAGCAAACTCATTTGAAGATTTTAAAAATCAAAATAGAATTATTGTTGGTGTCCCTGAATATGATAATACACGAGTGAGACTTGAAGGTGAAAAAGTTGAAAGAATGTTTAGAAAAGTTTTTAAAGAAAAAACACTAATACATGTAGTTAACTCTGATGAAGCAGAAATGTGTAAATATTTCATCAATTGTTTTTTGGCGACAAAAGTTATTTTTGCAAATCAGATGTATGATGTGTGTAGTTCAGCTAATTTAGAATACAATACCGTCAAAGAATTAGCTTTACTCGACCCACGTATTGGTAATAGTCATATGATGGTTCCAGGTCCTGATGGAGACAGAGGATTTGGCGGTCACTGTTTTCCAAAAGATTTAGCAGCAATGGTAAAATTCGGTACAGATAATAAAGTACAACATTCAGCAACTTTTTTACGTGAAGTTGAAAACTACAATAATTTAGTTAGAAAGAATAAGGACTGGGAAGAGATGAAAGGCAGGGCAGTAAGTGATGACTAAGAAAGTTGGAATAGTCGCAGGAAACTTTGATGTTATTCATCCGGGATACGTAAGACTATTTGAAGACGCAAAGTCTAACGCATGTAACTATCTTGTTGTAGCTTTACAGGGCGACCCAACAATAGAAAGACCGTATAAATGTAAACCAGTTCAAACAGTAGAAGAAAGAGAATACATCCTAAGATCAATTAAATATGTCGATGATGTTTTGCATTACAATACAGAACAAGAACTTCTGTGTCTATTAGAAACAACAGATTGGGATGTTAGAATCATTGGTACAGACTACAAAAACATAGATTATACTGGAAAATATTTAGAAATGAGAGATTTAAAATCTGTTTATTTTCACAAAAGAGATCATGTATATTCACTTACTGATTTAAAAAATAAGATAATGGAACAAATGTTAGCACAAAACAAAGGTTAAATAATATGTTTAAAAAAATTATTAGTTTGATATTCGGCGACAAGAAGTCAAGACTTAAGAAGCAAATCGATACAACTTATAAACAAGCAATCGAGTATCAGAGGAATGGAAATATAAGAAAATACTCTTTACTCATGAGTGATATTGAAAAGTTAGAAGATGAGTATAACAAGCTATAGTGTGTAAAAACGATATATTCTGTGTAGTATTAATACAACTCTAACAAAATGGTGAAAAAATGAGCACTGACTTATTCCCGACAGGAAAACCTCACATATCTTTTTCTGAAATAAAACAATGGAAAGAGTGCCCATACAGGCACAAATTAGTCTACATTGACAAGATTGACACTTTCGAACCATCACCTTATCTTCATTTTGGAACAGCAGTCCACGAAGGTTGTGAAACACTTCTAGAAACACGACATGTCGACCGTGATAAAATAATAGGGGTGATGAAAGAAGAGTGGCAGAAAGCTGGATATGAGAACGAAGAGTGGTATACAAAGCAACCCGGATGGTACAAACACGAACCCGTAGGTGTTTGGGAAACTTGGGCAAACAATATGTGGGATGAAGTTCTAGACTTTTTAGACAAAGAACTCCCCGGTTGGGAATGTTTTGAGGCAGAGGAAAAGCTTTATGAAGTAATTGATGATATAAAGATCCCATTAAGCTTTAAGGGTTTTATCGATGGTGTACTTAAAGTTCCAAAAAAACGTGGTAAGGGACATGAGTATTGGATAATTGACTGGAAAACAGCGGGTGCTTGGGGCTGGCGAAGAGATAAAAAGCAGGACCTGGGTATGACGGCACAATTGATTTTGTACAAACACTTTTGGGCTAAAAAGCATAATATTGATCTCAAAGATGTTCGGTGCGGCTTTGTTTTGCTAAAAAGAGGTGGAAAAAAAGGAAGAGTCTGTGAACTGGTCAAAGTGTCAGTAGGTCCTAAAACTTATGAAAAAGGTGTAAAGCTTATGAGAAGTATGGTCAGTTCTGTGTCTAAGGGGTTGTCTTTAAAGAATAGAAATAGTTGCAAGTTTTGCCAATTTTATCAGACAACACACTGTACATAATTTTGTTTACATGTACACGTTAATGTATAAAATAATGAACAAGAAAGGTATTCTACATACAGAATAATGAATATTACAAGGTGAATTAATGACAGAAGACGGCAAATTTAAAATTTTAGTTTTGTCAGACCACGCACTCTCAACAAGTGGTGTGGGAACACAAACAAGGCACCTCTTGGAAGGTTTGCTCAAGAAGGGAAAATGGTCTTTTAGACAATTTGGTGCAGCGCTTAAACATGAAGACTATAGAACAGTCGTTGTTAACGATGATTTTATCATAAAACCCATAGATGGTTTTGGTAATCCGGACTTAATTAGAGTAACGCTAGCAACTGAAAAACCAGATGCACTTTTTATCTTCACAGATCCACGATTTTTTGTGTGGCTTTTTGATATGGAAGATGAAATCAGGAAGATATGCCCAATAGTTTGGTGGCACGTATGGGATAATTATCCATATCCTAAGTTTAACAGTAGTTACTATGAAGCAACTGATTTAATTAATTGTCACAGCCATATGACATATACAATGTTAAAAGAGCACTTCCCGGAAAAGACAAACTTTATTCCTCACTCATTGCCTGATAACATGTTTTATAAAATGAAAAAGTCAGATATTTTACGTCATAAAATAACAATATTGGGTGAAGACAAAAAAGATAATTTTGTTGGAATATGGGTGAATAGAAATGCAAAGAGAAAAAGACCGGCTGATTTGCTCGAGTCTTGGAAGATTTTCTTAGATAATTTAGAAGAAAGCAAAGGTCATAGAAACGCAACGTTAATAATGCACACGGAGCCTCTAGACAATGAAGGCCCTAATTTGTTTAAAGTGTCAGAGATGCTTGGTGTTCATGAAAGTGTAGTCTTTTCAAGGGACAGAATTGAATTTGAAAAGATGAATGTTTTATATAATATTTCTGACTTTTGCATCAATACATCTTATGCTGAAGGTTTCGGACTATCAACACTTGAATCTATGATGACTGGAACACCTATTATCGCTCCGAAAACTGGCGGTCTGACCAGACAAGTCGTTGATCATCGAGACAATTCTCATAACGGAGTGGCAATTGATGTAGATTTGAAAACTTTAGTAGGGAGTCAGAGTGTTCCTTATATTTATGAAGATTATGTTTCAAATAACAATATTGCGAAAGCAATTATGGAGTTGTACTCTAAAAAAAGCGATTCTAAGCAATGGACCGGCCTGCAAAAGAAAGTTCAAGATTACGCAAAGAACGAATTTGCATACCAGAAGACGATCGACATGTGGCATGACACAATGCTAAAGGCAATCAATGATTTTAAAGATACAAAACACAGCTGGACTATTGAGGAGATTTAATGTTTAGTGAACTACCGAAGAAAAAAGTCCTACTTAGGGCACCATTACTAACTAATAGCGGTTACGGTGTTCATTCACGCCAAGTTTTTAGTTGGTTGCATAGCAGACCTGACGTTGAGTTAACAGTCGAGTGTTTAAATTGGGGAATGACTTCATGGATACTTGATGAGAACGAAGAAAACGGATTAATCGGCAAGATAATGCAATGTTCAAAGCCAGCAAATAACGAGATATTTGACATGTCGTTCCAGGTGCAATTACCTGATGAATGGAATCCAACAGCGGCAAAATACAATGTTGGAATTACTGCACTTGTAGAAACTGATAGGTGCAATCCTGAATGGGTAAAATGTTGTAACCAGATGGACCACATTGTTGTGCCATCAACTTTTACAAAAAATGTCTTAAAAAGGTCAGGTATCGTAATGAAACCTGTCTCTGTAGTGCCTGAGTGGTATAATGCTGATATCATGAGTCGAAGCAAGTGTGATAAGATACTTAACGATGATCGTTTTGATGCAATTAAAGAACCATTTAATGTACTGATTGTAGGTACTTTAACGAGCCAAGATCCTCTTTCAGATAGAAAAAATTTAGTGAATACAATAAAATGGACGCTGGAAGAGTTTAAAGAAGAAAAAGATGTAGGTGTTATATTAAAAACTAGCTTCGGTAAAGGAACAACAGCAGATAAGAAAATGTGCAAAGTTTTCTTAAGAAAGTTAAAATCTGAACTAGGCTACAGAAGAGAAGAAAAGCTATTAAACTTTTTGCACGGAAACATGACTTCAGAAGAAGTAGCAGCATTATATAATCACACTAAGGTTAAAATGTACGCAACTGCAACTCGAGGTGAAGGTTACGGTCTACCACTTATTGAAGCTGCTGTTGCAGGTTTACCTATTGTAGCGACCAATTGGTCTGGCCATTTAGAGTTTCTTGATCGAGAAAATTTTGGAGCTGTAGATTATGATTTAATAGAAATTAATGAAAATAGAGTTGACGACAGAATATTTAAAACAGGTTTTAGGTGGGCCAACCCAAGCGAGCATAGTTTCAAAAAAGAAGTACGTAAAGTATATGATGATTATGCTAATGCTAAAAGTTCAGCACGGCTAATGATGAAAAAAATAAGGTCAGATTACAGTAGTACATCAGTAAAAAACCTTTACAATGACTTATTTTCAGAGAAGTTTAAATAATGACATTAAATATTATACTTATTTCTTTGTGTTGCGTACTGTGCATTTTATGTGTTGTTCTTGGGTGGAAACTCTACCAATTTTCGCTTGTAATTGTCGGCATTGAAGATGCGATTGAAGAATCGCTTGATATACTTGATGTTAAGTACGGGAAAATGAATGAAATTTTAAAAAAACCTATCTTTTTCGATTCAGTTGAAATAAGACAGGTTGTACAGGATATAAAAGAGTGTCATAACGCAATACTCTACATAGCCAATAGGCTAACAACAGATATAGGGATCAAAAGTGGCGAGGTACAAGAAAAAGACAGTCAAGAGAAAGGCTAGTAAGAAAAATAAGCTTTACTTTGGAAAAGAAGAGCACGAAGCGATAGTTCAATATCAGATATGTCTTTGTAGAAACGAAAAAGAAAAAATTTACTCCGAAAAAATCAGGCCTGCGTTTAATAAATTAGTTGAGAACTTGATTTTTATTCATGGATTTGCCAGAGATCCAGACACTTTCCAGAATTTAAAAACTGATTGTGTCACTTTCTTATACGAAACTCTTGAAAAGTTTGACCCGAGTAAAGGATCTAAAGCTTTTTCATACTTCAATGTCTGCGCTAAAAACTTCTTAATAATACAATCTAATAAAAGAAACAAGAATGCAAGACGAAGTGTAAGTATTGAGGATTATGTGAGTTTAAGCGTCCGCGACAAGTTGACAATTGAAAGTTATAATTTTGTTCCATCACCTGAATCTGTCCTAGTACAAAAAGAAGACCGACAAAGAATGTTTGACATACTTCAAGTAATTGAATGTAAAGTCAACAATGATAACGAAAAACTATGTGTAAAAGCAGTTCATAAACTATTTAAAGACATTGATAGCTTGGAGCTTTTAAATAAGCGCGCAATATTTGTTTACCTTCGAGAGATAAGCGGACTTAATCCCAAACAACTTTCTGTAGCAATGTCAAATGTGAGAAAACACTTTAGAGAGATAGTTAAAAATAACGACGAATATAAATCAATGTTTAGGATGGGTGGATTATGACTAAAAAAAAGTCGGTCAATAAGGACGATAAGATAAAAGAGTTTTCTGACTTATTGGACGGTCTTGAGAGTACTGAAGATAAAAAGAAAATGTTGTGGAAAGAATCATACCAAAATTCTTTAGAAGATAGAGAAAGCGCTTCAATCTTACTTAATGATTTGCTTGTAACAATACCGGGTAATCCAACGAATCACTCAAGTTACGGCACACTAGCGACAAAGTATTTAGAGCGAATGTCAAAATGCAATGATCAAATAATAAAATTAGCAGAATTAATTGCAAAAGAACAAGAAAAAAATGATGCAGTTTCACCTGATGACATATTTAAGTCTATAGGGGAATAGTTTGTATCGAGAACGTGATTTAAAAAACTCAATTGGCGTACTTGCTGGTTTAAATTTGTTAGAAAATGAAAACACGCAGATAGAAAACCCTACAACATACAACTTTTATACTGGTATTGCGACTGAGTTTATTTCAAACCCATACGAATTCTTGAGTAAGACAGTTGACGTTGAACCAGGATTAACTGTTGGTGACTTGCTAACTAAAAAAGTGATACCAGAAACAAAAGAGTTGAGAAATAAAGGTGTTTATAATTACCAGATGGTAGAGACTATGCCCATGAATTCTCTTTTCGCTAACATCATTGATGATAGAGAGTCTTTTGATGGTGGTAAACCTGTTGTGTGTTATCCGTTTTTTCCGCCGCATTTGTCGTTACCCGTAAAACCTGGTGAATATGTTTGGATCATAGCATCTAATGTGAAGGGTGTGGGTAGAATGTTTTATTGGATGTGCCGCAAAGTCGGTCCAATACAGGTCGATGATCCTAATTACACACACCTTGAAAGACTAGTCGCAACTGAAGACGTAGTAAATATATTTGGAGTAAATCAAGGTGCAAGAAATGTGTCGCCTGATGATCTAGAAAAGTGTGTATCTAATGGGAATGCAACTGAAATTGATGACAACGTAGGTAATTTAAAAAATACTTTCAATGAGTTGTATTTAAATTCATTTTCATACCGTCAAGAGTTTACTGGAGAACCGGTTCCAAGAATAGCAAGAGACTGTGGTGACTTGTTACTGCAAGGCTCAAATAATGCTGGTTTACACATTACGACTGAAAAGTTCACTCCTGTAACAGACCTATCTTTGGATGATGCAAGTTTATCAACAGTAGGACCAAGTGAGATTGGAAGAAATAAGCCAAATTCTCCTGCTATTGATCTTTTTGTATATAGAAAAAAAGAAGATATTAACAAAATTAACGGTAGCGACGAGCAAAGGACTGATTCTGTTAATTTTGTTAGAAATAATTCGCCTGGCGACAATGATATCTTCAATTACATAGAAAATGACAAAGTGGCCAACATAAGATATCGAAACGAAAGTGCATTTAATAATGAAGTAAATGACACAATTTTGGATAGTCTTAACGTGGGTGCAAGACTTTACATGTCTAATCGATGTGATGTTGACAATGTTTTTGGTGTTAATTTTGACCTTTTAAGTGGTGAAGAACAATTTGGTCCGAGTATAATTAGTTATGCACATCATAATCGACTGATTGCAGAGAAAGATCTTGTTATTTCATCGAGATCTGGGGGCTCTTTTGCTAAGTTTTATGATGACGGAAAAATAAAAATTAATGCAGGAAATGACAACGTTATTGAATTCACATCAAGATCTAGTGATTCAAATGCACTTGAACCCTATGTAATTCATTCAAAGCTTAAAGAAACAATTAATGGATTAATTTCTATCATCGAAAACTTGCCAGGGTCTATCGCTGGAGAGCCCAGCGCTGTTGAAGGCGTTGCTAATGGATTGATCGACGCAAAAATTAACGTAGAATTATTAGCATCGTCTAAAATTTTTGGTGAGTGATACTTATAGGTTAAAGAGGTTATGTTATGGGTCATTCGCAGTTTAAATTCAAGAGTAGTGGTGTCAGAAAGACCGATC